>Ga0183101_1000694_pt2 | contig 34220 bp, 18 predicted proteins | sample Biomet3_FD_127790 | JGI IMG/M metagenome (GOLD analysis project Ga0183101, IMG submission 127790) | Microbial communities from bioreactor (seeded with sewage sludge) at LBNL, California, USA - Biofuel metagenome 3 | ecosystem: Engineered > Bioreactor > Anaerobic > Unclassified ...
AAGACTCTGTTCCGCGCCTTGCTCTTTGCAATGCATCGAAGCCGCCTTTCTATGTCAGCGGATTGCTGCCGTTAAGATGTTCATACAGTCTCTGCATGTCGGAAATATCCACAGCTCCATTTCCGTTCACATCGCCAATAAAAGCATTTGTGAGGATATTGCTTCCGTTAAGATGCTCGTACAGTCTCTGCATATCTGAGATATCAACAGCTGCATTTCCATTCACATCTCCAAGTCTGTAAAGTGTGATATTCTGACCTGTGATATCGTCTGTTACCATGGTTACTTCCGTTATCCTGATCCCATGTCCCGGTTCGTAAACTGCCAGCTTGTATGTGCCGGATCCAACATCGGCAATGGTGTATGTTCTTGAATAAGCCGGCGCTGAACCGGTTGCATCACCTGTTGAAGATACATAACCAAAGGCTCCTGCACCTGCATTATTCTTCATATCGGTACGTATCAATGAATCTTCAGCAGTATACGGATAGAGCTTCACCGCCACATCTTTAGCGTTGCTGTAGCTGGTGACGCTGCCTGATATTGACTTTGTTCCTGCGGCGCCGACCTGGAAGGTGACTGTCTTGGTTATTTTGGTCAGATTGGTTGCCGTAACTTCAACATTTGCCGTGTATGTCCCAGCCGTTAGTCCCGTGTTTGGCACAACCGTAAAGCTGGTCGAAGTTGTCGTTCCTCCGGCCGCGTCAAGCGACGCTGCCATGCCGGCTTTGTTCAGTGTGAATGATTCTGCATTGGCTCCTGAAAGTGCAGCGCTGATGTTTGCCAGTGCCGCGGTCCCAGTGCTGGTAAGCGTAAAGGTCTGCGGAGTAAGTTCTGAATATCCATAAACTTTGGCAGGGAACGTCACACCATTTGGAGAAAGAGAAGCCGTATATTTTATAGTCGACTCGATCACAAATGGTTCTGTACTACTACGATAGTAAACATTTGCAGTTCCGGCTGAATTGGCATATACCCGATAATCACTAATGTCTTTTACCGCAGTATTATCGCCAAGGGCTATGTATCCGTCCCATTTTCTTCCATCGTCGGCACCCTGTGCGCTGACGCTTCCGCCGTAGTCCAGAGAGATGTCGTCTATAGCCAGAATACCTGGATTGTTACTAACTGCTGAAGATGACTGCGAACTATTCAGAACGACTACAGAGCTTCCGGAAATGTCAAGGCCGTGAGTTGATTCGTTATAATAGTAATTCTCGCTGCCATGATCTTGTATGCGGTATAGTTCGACTGCCGAATAGTATGTGCTGATGTCTACTGAACTGTCAGCAATGTCTATTCCGTTGTGATGCGATACTATTCCTGCGGAAAACAACCTTTCGGAAGTGATTTTCAGAATGCTGCTGCTTACTGTGATATCAGCAGCCGGCGTGCTCTTCTCAGTAGATGCGTTAAGTATGCCTAAATAACAGTTGTCGACCGAAACATTGGCGTCTGACAGTGAAATGGTACTATCAGGGTAGCTATTATCATATAAATTTGTTATCCCGTATGCATCTTCATAATCCGTACCAGTATCAAGATTTTTTATCGTAGTCTTGCTGCCGTTCTTATTGGAAAGTTCAATGAATCCCGGAGTCGCAGTATCACTGACTCCTGAGTGCTCACCTCCATTTCTATGCGACAATATGCCGTTGGCCATCTTGCTGAAACCCTGAAAACTTATATCTATATCGCCGCCAGAATCCAGCTTGATTTTGGAAAATGAATTGAGCCCGGATATATACTGGCTGTTTTCGTAGTTTGCTGCTGTCGACTTCACGTTTATCGTGGCTTTAGCCGTGCCGTCTATCGTGATCCCGTCGTAGGCATTTATGCCGTTAACTTCTTTTTTTCCGGCTACATTCACTGTCAGCGTCCCGCTTGACATAGTGAATGTATCTTGCGTGTAAATGCCGTTGCTTACCGATGTAGAATCTTCAGCACTTGCATTGGTCATATTGATAGTCAGACTGCCATCGCCTGACATTTTGATGTTCGTGTGGTATCCGAACAGTCCGCTGTTGTATCCGCTATTACCGGTTTGTGAGGCGTCAAAATCGACAGTGATCGTATTCGTTCCTACCAGCACGATGTTAAAAACTCCGGAATATGTATTATCGTAGAACTGTACCGCACCGCCGTTATAATCTGTCAGCGTCAGTGTATGTGTCGAACCGACGTAAGTCCAGCCAGTTCCATTATAATTAGCTGATTCACTCTCTATATAAACTTTCGGAGCGGACCCACTTCCCTCAGCAAAGCTTACAGCCGGCATCAGAGTGATGACCATGGCCAGGGACAGCAGTACCGCGAATATTCTTCTTCTGATTTTCATGTTCTTTTCCTCCTTTACCATCAAAACAGCCGCTAGAGGCGCCTTCATTTTCCACATTCAATGCAGCACCAAAGTCAGTCTAGACTGCTGATTATTTTCGCTACATATCTCAGTAGCTTCGTCACATCAGAAGCATCCACCGAATTATCAAAGCTCACATCGCCGCCTGCCAGCTGATCTGCATCGCTGATGGTCTCTATCCTTGCAACATGCCGCAGTAATTTGGTCACATCTGAAGCGTCGACACTGCCGTCGCGGTTCATGTCCCCCATCTTGTACAGTGTCACATTCTTACCCGTTATATTTTCCGTGCCTACGGTCACAACAGTGATCCTGATCCCGTGGCCCGGCTCGTAAACTGCCAGCTTATATTCTCCGGCTATGACGTTTGAAATCGTGTAAGTCCTTGCATATGTCGGAGCAGAGCCTGTGGCTGTTCCAACAGAGGAAGTGTATCCAAGGGCGTCGGACCCGCCGGCCTTGATGTCCGTGCGGATTGCTGCATCTGCCGTCGTAGACGGATAGAGCTTTGTCAGTACGTCGGCAGCGCTGCTGTAACTGGTAACGGTGCCGGTAATGCTGACAGAGCCTGAAGCGTAGACCTTGAACGAAAGATAACACCTGATCGGAGCCATACCGTCGGCAGTGATTTTGATCACGCCTATGTGATCGCCGGCCGCAAGCCCTGCCTTAGGGGCAGCCGTAAACGCAGTCGAAGGTACAGGTCCCTGGCTGTTGTTCAGAACAGTCGACATCCCGTCAAGTCCAAGATCAAAGTCGGAAGCGCCGCTTTCCATGGTCACTGCCACATTCTGGAGCAAGCCGGTGCCGGTGTTTGTCAGGGTGAATGTCTGTGACGGAGATGAAGCATAACCTGCCACCCTGCCGCTGAATGTGAAAGGATCGTCTGAAGACGCCTTCAGAGGTGACAGGGACGCAGTGTAGGAATCGTTCCAGGTCACCGTGAAAGGATCGCTGTAGTAATAGACAAAGGTGTCGTTCTCACCGTTTACCTTTGTCTCGATTTTGTATGTCTGAGACTTGACCGTGCCGTCAGATTTAAAAGTATAACTCGTTGCGCTGGTTGAAAGTGATTCAACAGTGTAATTGTTTCCATTGCTGTCTGTGTACATAACCGAGAGTTCTAACGGCGTTTCCTCCAGCGTCCAGTTCACGGTGATATCCGTTCCTGCCGGTGCACTTGCAGAAACTGGCTGAACAGTAAACATCGTTTCCTTGTACACTGCCTTGAGCGATACATCTGCCGCCGGCATAGTGAAGGTCGTTGAAGATGAATTCTTATCAGCAAAAGCCGCGGTGCCGCTGACCACCTGCCACTCCTTGAAACCGTGATAGGCTGCCGGAGTGTCTGCGGTAACTGTGACCGTGTCTTCCGCCAGATACTGGCCGCTGCCGCTGCCGCCAGTCACGGTCAGCGTACGAGGCGTACCATATCTGTAAGTCTGTGTCCTGGCAGTCTTATCAGTCATCACTGCAAAGTTAGGAGAAGTCTCAGAAATGTCAGGGTAAATATAATAATCAAAGGAAGTTGTTCCCTTTTTCAAAGTCATGATGCTGACATTGTTTAAATTGATGCTGGAAGTTGCATGCACGCAATTTCCTGAATGCGTATCTGCGCAGTCCACGGTTACTGCTCCGGCAGTGTCTATTCTTATTGTCCCACCGGAAATAATGCCATAACTGCTCCAGTCTGTGGCATTGTGTAAAGTTATCGACAGTCCTGCGTTATCAAGCACATCAACCCTTGTCTTGCTGTCAATGCCATATACTTGTGCTCCTGTGGTCGAGGTCGTTTTGGAATTGATCGTCACCTGAGCACTTCCTTCAATCGTAACCCCTGAGTTGCTTAATAATATTCCTCTGGCAGTATCGCTGCTCTCTGCGCTGATCAGCAGGCTCCCGCTGCCTTTAATGACTACATCTGTTCCAAAATTTGACTGTATGCCTCCAAGATTTGTGGTAGTTATGGTATTATCGCTGCCGATCAGTTCTATTGTAAGGGTCTCGCCAGAATTATTTCCGGCTTGCACTATGCTTCCGTAGTTATATCCCTGCAGCTTCAATGTGCCGGATGATCTGTCATAATATGCGGTGCATCCGTCGGTTCCCAGGGCGCCGCCTGAAGCAGGCTCACCACCTACCAGATAAGGCGTAGTTGCATCCAGAGTTTTCTCGCTGCCGACTAAATCATACACGAATACCGCATCCGGCGCATCAGCAACTCTAACTGTAAAACTGACGCCGCGCGACATCGCTGCTAAATTATCCGCTGTCACTGTGACATCCGCGCTGTAATTGCCTGCGGCAAGACCGGCATTCGGCTTTAACGAGAACGTAACGCTTGCTCCTGCTGCCAGCGTCGTGCCGACGCCTGCCTTATCCAGGCTGAAACTGTCGGCATTGGTCCCGCCGAGGGATACTGCCACATTAGTAAGATCTGCATTTCCTGTATTGGTCAGGGTGAATTCCTTAGGACTCACCTGATTTATGTCATAGCCAACTGTCATGTCGGAAAAGTATGCACTTTCCGGCATCAGCGAAGCCTTATATGAATCGACCTTAAAGCTGAGTGTCTTCGTCACGATATTCTTGTTTGGAAGATTCTCAGAATCCACGATCAAATCAGCCGTATACGTACCAGCACTCAGTCCGGCTTTTGGCGTAACCGTAAAAGCAGAGGCAGTTACTGCGCCGCCTGCTTTGTTCAGTGATGTCGGGGCTGGCTGTGTCACCGTGAAGGCTTCTGGATCTGCCCCGGCAAGAGAAGCTGTCAGGCTGCTGACATCGTACGTACCGGTGCTGGTTATCGTAAACGTCTGTGGCGTCAACGAAGTATAACCCTCTTTGACATTGGTGAAGGTCTTTCCATCCGGCGAAACTGAGATCGCTGCTTTAGAATAAACGAGTTTCATGGCCCTTTCTGAAGGGCCGCCGGTAACCCTGTAATCATCGGCCGAATACTGGGTAGAATACTGAAAAGCAGTATAGTTGTTTACTGCACGTCCTCTATAAGTATTCGGATTTGCCTTCAGTTCCATTTTGCCGACATGATCGATAGTCAAAGCTCTATCATTACCAATGGCATATGAGTCTCCAGTTCCCGAGTCTGTGCAGTCTGCATACACTGAACCCGAAGTGTTGAATGTGCTCGCTCCTCCAAATGCGTACAGTCCATATGCAGTTTCGATTTTGGTATGGCACGTCGCGCTTGCCGACGCGCTGTCTTTGACGGTTATTCCGCCATGCTGGCAGGCTATGCCGAATGCTTTGCCTGTGTTTGAAGAAGCCGTAACAGTAACAGAAGCGCTTCCTCTTATTTCAAGGTTGCCACTTTGATTAAGCACACCATAGCCAGAATTTGCGCTGCTTTCATCGCTGGTGCTCTTTGCCGCCACGGTCAGGCTTCCATTGTCAGTCGATGTAATATACATATTCTTTGAGCTTTCGTTAATTACACCATAGCACCTCGCGTCAGTGGTGATCTTGTTCGTTCCATGCAATATGATCGTGAAGGCCATATCACCGCCATTAGGGCAATCGATAAAGCTGCCTTCATAGTTCCATAGTTCAAGAACGTTCGTTTCCGGATCATAATGGGCTGTGCAGCCGCCCTGACCCAGAGTCCCTGTCGCAGAAGCACTTCCGTTGACCAGGTACGGCATAGCTTTATAGAGATCCGTTTGGCTCAAAATCAATTTATAACCGGTTTCTCCGTAACTGACTGCCGGCATCATGGCGAGGACCATGGCCAGCGATAAGATCAAAGTAAATAATCTTATTCTGAATTTCATTGTTCTTACCTCCTCATATCTATTATTTCATTCCACTGCGCATACCCCGCTGATGCGGCTCACGCTAACTCATCGAGTCGAGCTTTGATATGAGATAATCAAGGCTCGCATCGTAAAAGACATAATCGTCTATCAGGCCGCTGCGCCGCGCCTCTTCAGCCGCGTGCCTGCCGTCGGAACTGTTTTCCGGACACATGAGCAGCAGCCTGCACTCCGGTGCGGCTGCTTTGATGGCCCGGCAGATGTCTATGCATTCGCCTATCTGTTCGTCATCGCCTTCTATCATCTCGATGACCGCCTCGTCCGCTTTCCTGATTTCGGCCGTCATTGGCGCATTTTCATAAATGTACTCCGCAAAGAACTCCCGCTCCGGGTCGTCTCTCATCAGATTTACAAGAGACTGGGCCAGGACTCTTCTGTGCATGACCAGCATTATTTTTCGCATTATGTTCCACCGCCTTTCCTGATAAGGCATAGTAATAGCGTTACCATCGTTGTACATATTTTAATACTTTAAAGTGTGTTCACGCATGGGCCTCAGGGTATCAATTTGGGCACAAAAAAAGATGCAGGGAGCTTATTCGCTCTGCATCTTGGTTTGAATGCTTCAGTTTTAGGCCAGGGTTGCTCGCCGACTCCTGCGCGTCGGAAAAACATCCGGCTTCAGTTATCAGTAATTCGGGTTTATCCAGCCGTTGGTGATCATATAGAAAGCCAGCTCCACCGAGTCGGCAAATCCGGTCTTTTCCAGCATGTTGGAGACGTGGCGCTTCACCGTCATCTCGCTTATGTACAGCTCGGCCGCGATCTCCTTGCGCGACTTATGCTGACAGAGAAGTCTAAGGACCTCCATCTCCCGGTCTGTCAGCGGAGCCTCGCCCATTGGCACCGGTATCTTCTTCGGCTCAGGGAAATAGGAGCCGCCCTCCATGACGTCCCGCGCTACCTCGCCAAAGAATTCCAGACTGCGGCTTTTGTAAACAAAAGCATCTGCGCCCGCCTCTCTGGCCCGCGGCGCATACGAAATCTCGTCGAAGCCTGACATGACGATGACTTTGATCTTCGGATACTTCTCTTTTATGAGTTTTGTTGCCTGCAGCCCGGAAGCGCCGTCTTCCGTGCACACGTCCATCAGAACCAGGTCCGGCTGCAGACGCTGGCAGAACAGATCGCTGTACGACGCGTTGGCCGCCTCGCCCACAACGCGAAAATCTTCCATCGTCTCAAAGAGCCTCATGAACGAGTCTCTCAGCGCCTGATGGTCGTCAACTATCAAAACGTCTGTCATTCTGCCTCACCTCCCTTGGCTGCTGCGGCGCCGGCACCATCAGCATCAGTGCTGCCTGTCTTGCTGTCACTTTCTGCTTTGCTGGCGCCTGTCCCAGCGCGATCCGACACGCCGACGCCGTCGCCAGGCACCGCAAATTCTATCGTAAATCTTGGCTCCGGCGTTACCGTCAGCCGGGCGCCTATCTTCTGCGCCTTCTCCCGCATTCCGGTTATGCCGCCGCCCTCGCGGAAATCATCAGCCAGGTTCATTCCATTATCGGTTATCGTCATGGCAAAACCGCCTGCCGGCCTGGCGACCGCGATCTCAACCTTTGTGGCCAGACCGTGGCGCGCCGCATTGGTCACGGCTTCACGGATCACATCAAAGACAATACGCTGGACTTCCGGCGTCCCGCAGTTCGTCAGGTCTTCCATGCCGCCGCCGGCTATTTCAACTGACACTCCGATGGACTCAAAAGTCCTCCGCAGTATTTCAATGCTCCCAGACATTGGGAAGTCATCAGGCCTCTGTTTCAGGTCGTCCATTATCCCTTCGGACATGGACAGCAGTACGCCTCTGTCTGGCGTCTGCCCGTCGCGGAGCATCCTGATCAGTGCAGTCAGTCTCTGCCCCAGCACGTCATGGGCGTGAGTTCTTGCTGAGATAAGTTCTCGCTCACGGCAAAGTTCGTTTATATTCTTGATCGTCTCCTGAAGTTCCAGGCTCTTCTCGCGCAGATCAGCATCCTGCAGTTCCAGTTCCTCAGTCTTCTTCCAAAGTTCGGTAATATCTGAGGCTACGACCTGAGTGTAGGAATGTTTTTTGTCCGGTATCTGGCTGGCGCTGAATTTCCATGCAGTGCCATCTGGCGCAGTACATACCAGTTCTCCCTCAAAAGCCTCACGGCCGCAGCCGGCTTTCATCTCTCCGCTGCGCATAGCCTGCCTGAACACCTCGCCGTTTCGGTAGGTATGCCCCAGAAATGTCTTCATCAGCCTCTGCATGCTGTTGTTGATCAGCATCATGTTGCCGTCTTCGTCGTAGATCATAATGCCGGCGTCAAGGGCGTCGATGGACTCTTTGATCGATCCAGAAGATATCCTATTGCGGTAATCGCTGAGCCTGATATTGAAAACGTGTATCGCTCTGGCAAATATCAGCGCCTGCACCAGCAGGAACGCATCCATGTACATTCCGCCAAGAAGCGTCTCCGCCGGCGGCATCAGAATCAGACCTGCAATGACGGGCATTAGGAACATATGACTGCGATGGAGCAGTCCCTGATCGACGCAGGCTGCAATTACCACTGCGCCTGCCGCGTATCTGAGCCAGCCTTGGCCCGGTGCCAGCATGAAGCCTTCGGTCGTATCGTTCATCATGACTGCAATGAAATACATGTATGTCAGCAGGCAGCAAAGCACCGCAATTTCTGCCAATGCGTCAGCCTTCTGAGTTTTGCCGAGGCCGTATCGCCTTGCGCAGATCAAAACGGACATGGTCTGCATTATCACTGCCAAAGCCTCAGCAAACAATATAAGTACTTTTATCTGATAAGGGAACAAATAAAACTCAAGCATCGCATTTGCCCCCTTCCTTCTGCGCATCGCCGCTATCCAGATCAAAGCTCAGGGTTATGCTGATTGCGTCGTCGATGTCTCTGACCTGAAGGGCACCGCCGCTGGTCTCTATGGAAGCCGCCAGCTGCCCCGTCGGCTGAAAATCCATAAGCTTTTTCGACGGCAGCAGTTTCAGGACACGCTTGTCTCCCTCTTCCGCCAGCTGCCCGATGATGAACCGGCAGCCGCTTGCCTCAGCTTGCTCCAAAACTGCATATATCAGATCATACATCAAAGTCGCCTGCCGCACGGCTATCTCGCCTTTTACGCGGCATGACGCTGACATATTGATACCTGCGTACACTGCAAACTCTGCCAGCTCGTCCACGTAAACACAAAGTTCTTCCACCGGCATCTCCATGGATTCCTGCTCGCGGAAGAACAGGTTGCAGCGCCTTTTGATATAGCACAAAAGCATGGCGGTCTCTGCCATGCCGCGGCCGCTCTGGTCGGCGGTGTCTGCGGCGCGGCCGCTCTTGTCGGCAGCATCGTCTGCGGCGCGGCCGCTCTGATCGGCGATTGCGGTCAGCTTTGACTGCAGCTCCGCTACCCTTTCCGATATCTCATTTTCCAGACCTGCCGCCAGCCTGGCTCTCTCGCCGGCTGACTTCAGGCTGCTTTCTATCTGTTCCTGCTCGGAGAGCATGGCATTCAGCGCCTTTGTTCGGCGCACCGACTCGTCAAGCTCGCTGTTGACTTTGTTCAGCTTGGAAATATCCTCCTGCCATATCACTCTGCCGTTTTTGATGTCCTCGGAATAAAGGACTGTGTCTCTGTCATAGGCCAGCGGACCGGATGCGTGCATCAGCTCGGTTTTGATGTCCTTCGGCAGCTCAAAAGCGTCTGACGCCGCCATTACTGTATGACCGTCAGAGTTGACGATCTGCATCTTCAATGTCGACCGCGCGAAAAACTTTCTGTAGCCGCTGTTGACCGGAATCAGCCTTGCATATACGCAGGCCGTGATGAACAGTGTCATCAGCAGGCACATGGTCACAGTATAGTCAGTATGATCGTTGATCCATCCTACGGCATAGCCGACTGGATAGGCTATCATCAGAGCGCAGGTCAAAATTGGGAACAGATAGGCCTTTCTTACGTGGCTCTGGTACGCCTTATATATGTATATCATCAGCGTGGCCATGGTCTCAGCCATCATCACGCTGTATACGATATAGTATCCTATGTTGTAGCTGTAATCACCGGTCCTGATGAAATCTTCTCTGTTGAATTGAAACACCAGCTGATGGAACTCGTTGGTAAATACCAAAGCCATCAGCACAGCGTTGACCGTGAAGCATGCCAGCAGCCACTTTGGCGGTTTTGATGCATTCTCATAATTGTCAGTTGCGCCAGCTATGCGCAGGAACAGCAGCGGCATCGACAGCTCGCAAAGATAATATCCGTACCAGCAGTATCGTCGGAGAATATCCTGTTCTGGCAAAAGCTGATACTTCACCATGCGCAGCAGCACCCATGCTACCATGAAAATTCCGGCCATCACAACGGTCATCTTCAGATCGGCCTGCAGCACTTTCCGCTTCAAAATACCCATCCACAGCATTATGATGATTATCAAAAAAATGGCGTACATAATGCTTTCCATGCCGTCGGAAGGCCAAATCCAGAACATGGCACTCTGCTTTCTTCTTATCGCTGCGGTGGACTTTCTGACTGCCTGATTGAAATATGTATAGTCATCCAGTTTGTCTGCTCTTGCATATTCTGCCGCTGACGGATACAGGCTTTCATCGCACTGACCGCTTACGGTCCTGAATCCATTTTTCACAAGTGCGCTGCTGATCTTCTCCTGACTGCCGAAATCAATAGGGACAATTGATAAAACGCCTCTGGTAAATGTGAGCGTGCCTTCTTCTGGCACGATGATTTCAATGTTTCTGCCTTGTTTTTTCATGGCTGCGGCCTGGTTGTCCAGACATACAATGACTGCCTCGTCTTCCCATTTTCCTCTTTCGACCAACAGGCCTTTTCTGCTGAGGCTGCCAATGAGATCCGCGCCGGCATCTATTGAAAATTTTTCTCCGCTGCTTCGGTCAAGTCCGTAGGAAATAGCGCCGGACACGCTTCTGCCCCAAATGCCTTTGAGCATCATTCCTACGCTGCAGTCTGCCGACTCAAGGTCGCGCCATCCTTTTATATCTTTGCTGCACCGGTCACGGTCAATGGCAATGACGACGGTTGAGAGATACTGGGGATACCAGTAGATTGAAGTTGAGGATGTTGTCATCTTGGCGGCCGCATGAGAGGTCGCTGTGACTGCGTTGGAAAACTGGGTGGTCGGCGCAAGCGCCGTGGTGGCAGGCGAGGCCGCAGCGGATGTGGAGACCTGGGTGGTCGGCGCAAGCGCCGTGGTGGCAGGCGAGGTCGCAGCGGATGTGGAGACCTGGGTGGTCGGCGCAAGCGCCGTGCCAGATACCTGCGTCCAGTTTCCGCCGAAATTTTCAATTATTGGCTGTGCCTGAGCATCGCAAAGCTCGCCGCCCTCAGCGTCGTAGCTGCCAGGAAAGAATGATACCTGACTCATTGTCAGCCTGTAGCCTGGAAGCAGTTCCTTTAATACATTTGGATATGAACTCAAAACCATGCTGTCGCACATGATTGTAGATCTGGCGGCGACGGTGGTCAAAGCGGGCTGCGCGTTCGCCGTGCCAGCCGCTGAAGATTTTGATGCGCTGGAGATAGCTGCGTCTGTGCTCGCAAGCGCCGTGCCAGCCGCTGGAGACTGGTCTTTTGAATCAGAAGTATCAAAAAAAAGCGTACCGAAACTCATGCCCCACGCAGTCACCATAACCGCGGTCATAAGTATCAGCACCCTTATTGTCCGTTTTACCGTCGTTTGTTTCCTATTAAAACCCGCTCGCATATCATCCTTTACTTTCATAAAAGTTGGGGATAATTTTGCTTAAAGATTAACACCAGTCGGCAAATGTGTCAAGTTTATTGGACTTAAGATTCAGTTTTAGGCTTGGCGGAGCTCGCTGTGAGTTACGCCGGCAGCGGACTCTGATCTAGCTGTCGTTGGCGCGCAAGTGCCTGAAAATAGCGACGACTCTTGGCTTAATCTGGTTCAATGGTCAAGTTCCTGATGTGATGTGAATCGTATTTCTGCACTGTGAAGGGCAGCGGTAACTCACTTACTAGAGAAATTCTGTGCGTGGTTCCTGCAAAGTGCCGCTTTCAACGTTGTTTGCAGGAAAAGTTTTAGGGACTGATTCCTGCAAAGTGTCCTGTTCAGCATCGTTTGCAGGAAAAACTCTATGGAATAGTTCCTGCAAAATGCCCTGTTCAGCATCGTTTGCAGGAAAAACCTCAGGACGGATTCCTGCAAAGTGCTCTTTTCAGCATCGTTTGCATGAAAAACTCTATGGGCAGATTCCTGCAAAGCGCCTCATTCAACATCATTTGCAGGAAAAGCCTCAGGGAATGGTTCCTGCAAAGTGCCTCATTCAACATCACTTGCAGGAAAAACTACAGGACGAATTCCTGCAAAGTGCCTCATTCAACATCATTTGCAGGAAAAGCCCCAATACCTGCGGCGGCTCTTGGCTAAGTTTTGATATAAAGTTGAATGCGTGAAAACGTGCTTACAGCATATTCGTATACCCCATAAGATATTCGTCCACTTCCTTTGCGGCTGCCCGTCCTTCGGCGATTGCCCAGACTACCAGCGACTGGCCGCGGTGCATGTCGCCCGCAGTGAACAGCCCCGCTGAAGTGGCTTCGTCCAAATTGCCTGCACAGTGGTATCCGCCTTCTGCCGTGCTGATGCATCCGCGCTCTCCAACGGCTGCCCCAAAAGCATCAGCCGTCTCAGGCGACGCGCCCAGAAATCCAGCGGCTATCAAAACCAGCTGCGCCGGAACGGTTTTCTCCGAACCTGGCACCTGCTTCATTACCGATCGACCTGTATTAGGATCCGGCGAAAAGTCCAGTTTCACCGTCTCGACTGCGGTCACGGCGCCGCTGTCGTCAGCAATTATCCTCTTGACCGTGGTCTGATACACACGCGGATCTGCCCCGAACAAAGCAATGGCCTCCTGCTGTCCGTAATCTGTCTTCAGCACTTTCGGCCATTGCGGCCATAGGTTGCCGGCGGCCCGTTCAACCGGCGGTGCCGGCATCATTTCCAGCTGAGTCACCGACCGGCAGCCATGCCGGATACATGTTCCAACACAGTCGTTGCCCGTGTCGCCGCCCCCGATTATTATGACGTCCTTCCCTCGTGCCGAGATCAGTCCGCCGTCCCCGGCCGGAGCAGGTGCGCCTGCGGCGCGATCGGCAGCCGCTGGCTGTTCCAGGAGATCATATAAATCCCCATTTAGCAAGGCTTTCGTGTTGGTCTTCAGAAAATCCACGGCAAAATAGATGCCGGAGGCACGGCGGCCGGGCACCTCAAGGTCCCGAGGCACGGCTGCGCCGCAGCAGAGGACGACAGCGTCGTATTCTGCTGCGATCCGCTTTGCGGCATCTGGATCAGAGGCGTCGACGCCCAGGCGGAAGGAGACGCCTTCCTGTATCATAAGGTCGACGCGACGGGCGACGACCGTTTTGTCCAGCTTCATGTTGGGGATGCCGTACATCAGCAGCCCGCCGGGGCGGTCTTCCTTTTCAAATACCGTGACATTGTGGCCGCGGCGGTTGAGCCGGTCGGCGCAGGCAAGGCCGGAAGGGCCAGAGCCTATGACGGCAACTTTTTTTGATGTGCGAACAGCCGGCGGGTCGGCTTTGATATAGCCATGGCTGAAGGCATACTCAATGACAGCCAGCTCATTTTCGCGGACCGTCACCGGGTCATCGTATAGCCCGCAGGTGCAGGCAGCTTCGCAGAGTGCAGGACAGACTCGTCCGGTGAACTCTGGGAAACTGTTGGTTTTGCAGAGGCGCGCCAAGGCGTGCTCCCAGTTTCCGTTGTATATCTCGTCGTTCCACTCAGGGATCAGGTTGTGCAGCGGGCAGCCGGTCACCATGCCGCCAAGTGACATGGCGGACTGGCAGAAAGGGATGCCGCAGTTCATGCAGCGGGCGCCCTGAGCCTGCCGCTCCTCAAGGGAGACAGGCGGATGAAATTCATTGAAATTTTTAATTCTATCTTCCGGCATCAGCGCCGGGTTCATTTCCCTGCTGAATTCAAGGAATCCTGTTGGTTTTCCCATGCTCATTCTCCTATATTTTATCCTGTATCTATTCTTCGATCAAAGCGAATGCTGTCTGCGACCTGCTCGCAAATAACGGTTTTGGACAAAACCCCTTTTTTTTGAAGTTTTGTGTTAACTTATTCCGGTTGCAGTCGATTCTCGGTTCATTCTGCTGCCTCTCATGGTCATAATTCCATATTTGGTTAAGTACCGCCAATAAGCGCTCCTGGATTTTGCAACTTATTTCCATTGCAAGGCAACATTTGATATGATGTTGTCCAAACCTCAGTGACTTTTACAAAATCCCATTCGCCCGGCCAGATCGAACCCCAGAAGTTGACTCAAATTCCTTAATAATTTGCGATTTGTCCAAAACGGTTATTTCATCAGCCAAAATGTCCCATGATCTGTCTCCTATTCTTCCTGTCCTGTTGGCTGCATCATATAGAATGCTTCCATCTCGGCCTGGGCGCGTGTCAAGCCTTTCTCCTCGAACCTGCTGATCTCGCTGAGCATGCGGCTGTAGTCCACCGGCGTGACCTTGACGAAATACTGCAGATAGCCGTAGAACTCTGCAAGGATCGCGGCACCGAGTTTGGAGCCGGTCTCTATAACATGTTTGTGGATCAGGTCGTGCAGTTCTTCGATATCATGCTTTTCAGTTACTCCGCTCATTGCGACGAACTCTTTGTTCAGCCTGAGGTAGAAGTCGTGCTTCATATCAAGGATGTAGGCAATGCCGCCGCTCATTCCGGCAGCAAAATTTTTGCCCGTCGGGCCGAGGACGACGACGCGGCCGCCAGTCATGTACTCACAGCCGTGGTTGCCAACGCCTTCAACGACGGCACTAGCCCCGGAATTTCTGACGCAGAATCGTTCGCCAGCACGGCCGCAGATATATGCTTCTCCTGAGGTTGCGCCGTAAAGCGCAACGTTTCCGATTATAACGTTTTCTGCCGCGTTGTATCTGGCGGATGATGGCGGTTTGACAGTAAGCTTGCCGCCTGACAGCCCCTTTCCGAAATAGTCATTGGAGTCGCCAGTCAGCCTTATGGTCTGGCCGCATGGTATGAACGCACCAAAGGACTGGCCGCCCCCGCCTTTGCAGTTGATCACATATGTATCTTCCGGCAGCGATGTGCCGAAACGTCTTGTGATCTCAGAGCCTAACAGCGTGCCGAGGGTACGGTCGGTGCTGCTGACTTTGACGCTTATGGATGCCGGTGACGGAACTGCCAGCGGCGCCTTCTTCAGCAGCTTCGGTATCAGCGTCTTCTCGTCCATTGTCCGGTTCAGATGGAAATCATAGGCCTTAGCCGGGTCGAAGTGCTTCAGTTCGCCCGGGACTTCAGGATAATATTTCAATATTCGCGACATGTCGACCAGGGCAGCCCTGCCGGTTATCTGACTTTTGCGCACGCGCAGCAGGTCAGTTCGGCCGACCATGTCTTCCACGCGGCGAATGCCCAGGCGGGCCATGATCTCACGCAGCTCTTCCGCAATATAAAGCATGAAGTTCATGACGTATTCCGGCTTGCCGCCGAAACGCTTCCTGAGTTCAGGGTTTTGGGTCGCAATGCCGCAAGGACATGTGTCCAGGTTGCATACTCTCATCATCACACAGCCCATGCAGATCAGCGGCGCCGTGGCAAAGCCAAACTCTTCAGCGCCAAGAAGCGCTGCGATTGCAACATCCAGGCCGGTCATAAGCTTGCCGTCTGTCTCCAGGATCACCTGCTGCCTGAGGCCGTTTTCTATCAAAGCCTGATGGGCTTCAGCCAGTCCGATCTCCCACGGCAGACCGGCATTGTGTATTGAACTCTGCGGCGCGGCGCCTGTCCCGCCATCATAGCCGGAGATCAAAACCACCTGCGCGCCGGCTTTTGCGACTCCAGCGGCGATGGTGCCGACTCCAGACTCAGAAACGAGTTTTACTGAGATGCGGGCGCTTTTGTTGGCGTTCTTCAGATCAAAGATCAGCTGAGCCAGATCTTCGATAGAGTATATGTCGTGATGCGGCGGCGGTGAGATCAGAGTCACGCCCGTCGTGGAGTGTCTGGTCTCGGCGATCCAAGGGTAGACCTTGCTGCCAGGCAGATGACCGCCCTCGCCGGGCTTTGCGCCCTGGGCCATTTTTATCTGAATCTCTTTAGCTGAGACCAGATACTCGCTGGTCACGCCGAAGCGTCCGGAAGCGACCTGCTTGATCGCACTGTTTTTTATTGTGCCGAAGCGTTCCGAACGCTCGCCGCCTTCACCGGAGTTGGACTTGCCGCCAAGAGTGTTCATGGCAACGGCCATGCATTCGTGAGCTTCCTGAGAAATCGACCCGTAAGACATGGCGCCTGTCTTGAAGCGCTTGACGATCTCTGAAGCTGGTTCTACCTCTTCAAGAGGGATCGCGTTTTCCGGCGACGCGGCAAGTTCCAGCAGACCGCGGAGAGCATGAGGGACATTAGCCGTGTCAACAACGTCGACCATTGCAGTGAACTCTTTGAACTTCTCATAATTTCCGCTCTGTACAGCCTCGCGAAGCGCAATCAGCGTCTTTGGACTGTAAAGATGGTTCTCTTTGTCACTGCCGCTGCGAAGTTTGTGCTCGCCGGTACTGTCCAGAGTCGTGTCTACGCCAAGGCCCAGCGGATCAAAAGCGTGGCTGTGTCTGTACTCAACGCCTTCGTTGATTTCTTCCAGACCGAGTCCGCCGACCCTGCTGACCGTATTGGTAAAGTATCTGTCTATGACCTGGCTGCTGATGCCTATAGCCTCAAAATTCTGAGACGACTGGTATGACTGGATCGTAGATATCCCCATCTTGGAAGCGATCTTCACGATGCCTCGCAAGATCGCGTTGTTGTAGTCGTCGATGGCAGTGTGCGGATCCTTGTCCAGAAGCTTTTTGTCTATGAGTTCTTCAATACATTCCTGAGCCAGATACGGGTTGATCGCCCGCGCTCCGTAGCCTAGCAGAGTTGCAAAATGATGCACATCTCGCGGCTCCCCGCTCTCCAGGATGATAGAAACTGTAGTACGCTTTTTTGTGCTGATAAGGTAGTGCTCCAAAGCCGATACCGCCAGCAGGCTTGGTATAGCAACGTGGTTCTCATCCACACCTCTGTCTGAAAGCACGATAATGTTGGCGCCGTTCCTGTGAGCTTTATCGCAGGCAATGAAAAGCCTGTCGATGGCCCGATTGAGCGGCGTGTTTTTATAGTACAGCAAAGAGACCGTCTCCACCTTGAATCCCGGCGATCTCATTGCCTTTATCTTCATGAGGTCGACAGATGTCAGGATCGGGTTCTTTATCTCCAGTACATGGCAGTTTTCCGGCTTTTCCTGCAGCAGATTGCCGTCGGAGCCCAGAAAAACGTGAGTGTCCGTCACGTATTCCTCGCGGATCGCATCGATCGGCGGGTTGGTGACCTGGGCAAACTGCTGCTTGAAGCAGTTGAACAGCGGCTGATGTTTTTCGCTCAAAACAGCCAGCGGTATGTCTGTGCCCATTGAAGCGAGAGGTTCGGCTCCATCTTTCGCCATCGGCAGAATGGCTGTTTTGATGTCTTCATATGTATAGCCAAAGGCTTTGTAAAGCCTGTCACGTTCCGTCTGTGAATAGATGCTGACCCTTTTGTTCGGGATCGGCAGATCCTTGAGGCGTACCAGGTTCTGGTCAAGCCATTCGCCGTAAGGCTTGCGCTCTGAATAGTATTCCTTCAGTTCGTTGTCTGGCACGATGCGCTTGGCTATGGTGTCTGCCAGCAGCATACGGCCTGGCTGCAGCCTGCGTTTTGATATGATCTTCTCATCTGGAATGTCTAGAACGCCGACCTCTGAAGCCAGGATCAGACAGTTGTCGTCGGTCACGTAGTAGCGGGCAGGCCTAAGACCATTTCTGTCCAGCGCTGCGCCGACCAGGTCGCCGTCTGAAAAGACGATGGCGGCAGGTCCATCCCATGGCTCCATCATCGTTGCATAATAGTGATAAAAATCTTTCTTATGGCGGCTGATGTTCTTATCGTTGCGCCACGGCTCCGGCAGCGTCATCATTACCGCCAGCGGCAGATCGACGCCGTTCATCACCAGAAATTCCAAGGTATTGTCCAGCATGGCGGAATCGGAACCTTCGCTGTTTACCACCGGCAGCACTTTGTCCATATCTTCTGCGAGCAAAGCGCTGGACATGGACTCTTCGCGGGCCAGCATCCTGTCCACGTTGCCGCGGATCGTGTTGATCTCGCCGTTATGGAGTATGAATCTATTTGGATGGGCGCGTTCCCAGCTTGGAGTCGTATTGGTCGAAAACCTGGAGTGTACCAGCGCCAGGGCACTCTCGTAATCGTCGTCTGTCAAGTCAGGATAGAATCCTCGCAGCTGACCAACGAGGAACATCCCCTTATATACTATCGTCCTGGAAGACAGTGATGCTACATAAGTGTTGTCGTTGCTCTGTTCGAAAACTCTGCGGATCACGTAGAGTTTCCTGTCAAAGTCTATTCCTGCAGCCGTCTCCGCTGGCTTCATTAAAAAACACTGCATGATGTACGGCATGCAGTTTCTGGCTTTTTCACCAAGTATTTCGCTTTTGATCGGAACATCGCGCCATCCGAGGAATCTGACTCCTTCTTTGGCCGAGATGATCTCCAGCATTTTTTTCGCCTGATTTCTCTTCAGCGTATCCTGGGGAAAGAAAAACATGCCAACTCCGTATTCCCGCTGACCAGGGAGATCAATGCCTGCTTCTGCCGCGGCACTCTTGAAAAATCTATGGGATATCTGGACCATGATGCCTACGCCGTCACCGGTCTCGCCTGATGCATCCTTGCCCGCGCGGTGCTCCAGCTTTTCAACTATGCTGAGCGCCATGTCAACCACATTGTGGCTTTTTATTCCGTCTATGTTTACGATTGCTCCAATTCCGCAAGCGTCGTGTTCAATGTTCATCATAAGTTTTCTCCTCTTATGTCTCATATGTTCTGATGATGCGCTCCGCTATCTCGCCGCGGGTCACACATTCATCCATGGCAGTTTTTTCAATATACTTGTGAGCTTCTTCCTCGCTCATCTTCATCTGAGCGATAAGTATCCACTTCGCCCGGTTGACGAGCCTGATCTCTTTCATCTTCTTCTCCAGAGTATCGCTCTTCTCCTGCAGGGCAGCCATCTTCCGCCGCATAGCTTTGATCATGTTGAGCGACTGTACCAGGGCAGTGCGGTCAGCCGGCTTTGTCAGTGTAACGACCCCCGCGTCTTCAGTTTTGTAGCTGACCTGTTCGTAGATATCTCGCTTGACGAACAGGATCACACCAATGCCCTTGTCTGACAGGTCCATAGCGAGAAGCGTTCCAAAGTCATCCGGCAGCGGCGTGTTGATCACGACCAGATCTATCTTCAGGTCTGCGGTCATGCGCCTCGCCATGCCAGCACTGTCAGCATAAAGGACGGACGAAAACTGACACTGCCCGAGTATCCCGGCCAGGGCTTCATGAGTCTTCTCAGATTTTGACACTATCAAAGCGCAGTAGCTGTGCCTGTCTGCCTTCATACCTCACTTCTCCTTTCTAAAATATTACTGCCGGCGATCTTCAGTCAGCAGTCTTCCTACGGCCAGAGTTTCTCTGGCAGAGCTGCCCTGACCAGCGGGCTTGCGGCTGCCAGTGCCCGCGCTTCTTCCAGCGATTGAGGCAGCTGATCTAAATCTGATGTAACAGAAGTGCCTGCCGTGTAAAGATTTACATTAGTAGGATCTCCCGGGCACATGTTCTTGACTACCCCATCGATGCCGGCATCTATGAGCAGTGCGTAGGCCAGGTAAGGATTGGCCGTGCAGTCAGGCGACCTGAGCTCTATGCGGCGGTTTTCCGGTGCGGCTGCAGGAATACGAATCAGCTGGGAGCGGTTTTCCGGGGACCAGGTTACATATTTCGGTGCTTTCTTTTCCCCAAGCCGCCTGTAGGATGATTCCGTCGGATTCAAATAATATGATATTTCCTTTATATGTGCCAATATGCCGGCCATGAAAGCATCCTGAACCGGCCTGCCTTCCTTTTCTTTGACTGAAATGTTGATATGCATGCCGTTGCCCGCTTCGGTGTCTAGAGGTTTCGGTGAAAAGTCAGCGTAAGCGCCGTTGGCCATGGCCACGGTTTTGACCACGTTCTTGAATGTAGTGGCGTTGTCCGCTGCTGACAGCGCATCAGAAAATTTAAAGTCTATCTCCTGCTGGCCAGGTCCCTCTTCATGGTGAGACGTTTCAGGTCGGATGCCCATGTCGCGCAGTGTCAGGCATATCTCACGGCGAATGTTTTCCCCTTTGTCGTCAGGCGCAATGTCAAAATATCCCGCTTGGTCATAAGGCGCAATAGTCGGATTGCCGCTTTCGTCGGTTTTGAAAAGGTAAAATTCAAACTCCGCGCCGAAGAAGCATGACAGCCCGGCTTCTGCGGCTCTAGCCACCGCCCGCTTCAGTATATATCTGTTATCCAGTTCGAACTGCCTTAGGTCCGGGTATCTGATGTCGCAAAACATCCTGACTACGCGTCCGTTGTCTGGACGCCAAGGCAGTATCACCAGCGTTGACGGATCCGGGTACAGAAACAGATCCGATCTGACTTCAGCGCCAAACCCCCTGATCGCCGAAGCGTCGAAGGATATGCCGCTCTTGAAGGCGCGGTCAAGTTCTTCCGTCATGATCGATACGTTTTTCTGTCTGCCGTCGACGTCGCAAAACGCCAGCCGAACAAACCTCACGTCTTCTTCTTCTGCAAATGTCATTACCTCTTCATATGAGTAGATGCTCATTTCTTTTTCCTCCTGATCAAAGCGGCTGCCTGCCGCATGTTTTTCTAAACGGCTGCCTGCCGCGTTTTCGTCTGCGGCATGTTCGAAGTGACGCCACCGCATTTTTTTCTAAGCGGCTGCCTGCCGCAAAAATCAAAAGCGCTCATCCAAAGGAAGAGAACACGTCTTCTCCCCTCATGATGAACGCCATTGCTCATTTATTGCCAAACGGAAGTGATTTCCGTTTTAAAATATAGCCTATTGTAGCTTTTTTGTTGTTTGTTGTCAATAGGAAACAAATTATTTTTTAAAAAACTGTTGACAAACCCAAAATCATGGAGTATACTTCCGCTATATTCATAAATGACAAGCACGGCAACGGAGTCGTAAGCTGATAGAGAATATCAGCATTACGCTACCGGTGCCTTTTTTATTGCCGCAGACGACAAAGTCCCCGGGCGCCCGCCCAAAGCCAGACTGCGACATACAGTATAAAAGAAACGAGGTACATCATAATGGGTGACAAGAACGTTACAGAACTTTTCGGCTCCTGCGTCTTCAACGATTCAGTCATGAAAGCCAGACTGCCAAAGGAAACATACAAACAGGTTCAGCTGACGATCCAGAGAGGAAAGAAACTGGATCCGGCGGCAGCCTCAGTAGTCGCCAACGCCATGAAAGACTGGGCAGTAGAAAAGGGCGCGACCCATTTCACCCACTGGTTCCAGCCAATGACAGGCATCACTGCAGAAAAGCATGACAGCTTCATCACGCCAGACGATGGCGGCCGCGTGATCATGGAATTTTCCGGCAAAGAACTGGTTCAGGGTGAACCAGACGCCTCAAGTTTTCCATCAGGAGGCCTCAGAGCAACCTTTGAAGCAAGAGGTTACACGGCCTGGGATCCTTCATCCTATGCCTTCATAAAAGAAGATGTTCTCTGCATCCCAACTGCTTTCTGCTCCTACAGCGGCGAGGCGCTGGACAAGAAAACACCGCTGCTCCGCTCAATGGAGGCCATAAACAAACAGGCAATGAGAGTTTTGAAGCTCTTTGGCCACGATGAAGTCAGCGCGGTCAGGACGACCGTGGGACCTGAGCAGGAATACTTTCTTATAGATAAAGATGTTTACGATCAGAGAAAAGATCTGATATATACAGGCCGTACCCTTTTCGGGGCTAAGCCTCCAAAAGGTCAGGAACTGGAAGATCACTACTTCGGCGTGATCAAGCCTCAGGTGCAGGATTTCATGAAAGAGCTCAACGAAGAACTCTGGAAGCTAGGTATCTTTGCCAAAACTGAGCACAATGAAGTTGCACCCGCACAGCACGAGCTGGCCCCGATCTTTACAACGACTAACATTGCTGTGGACCACAATCAGCTGACCATGGAACTCATGCAGAAGATAGCGAAAAAACATGACATGGTCTGCCTGCTCCACGAAAAGCCTTTTGCCGGCGTGAACGGCAGCGGCAAGCACAACAACTGGTCAATCTCCACGGACACCGGCGTCAATCTGCTGGAACCAGGAGAAACGCCACATGAAAATGCCCAATTTCTTTTGTTCCTTTGTTCTATAATCAAAGCCGTAGATGAATACCAAGATCTCCTCAGAATATCGGTAGCATCGGCTGGGAACGACCACAGGTTAGGGGCCAACGAGGCCCCACCTGCAATCGTCTCCATCTTCATCGGCGATGAGCTGGAAGCAATACTGAGAGCCATAGAAACACACACGCCTTACGGAGGCCGGGACAAAGAACTCCTGAGAGTAGGAGTTCACATTCTCCCTAAGTTTCCTAAGGACACCACAGACAGAAACAGGACATCCCCATTTGCATTCACCGGCAACAAGTTCGAGTTCAGGATGCTGGGGTCATCCCTTTCAATATCAGGACCTAACGTGGTCCTCAACACCATCGTAGCCGAAGAGCTTAGGCAGTTTGCTGACGAGCTGGAATGCGTGCCGGCAGAAGACTTCCAGAGCGCGCTGGCCGCTTTGATCGAAAAAACGATCAAAGAGCACAAACGCATCCTCTTCAACGGAAACGGCTACGACGAGGCATGGATCAAAGAAGCCGAAAGCCGCGGCCTTCTAAACCTGAAATCCACGCCTGAGTGTCTGCCTTACTTCCTTCACCAGAAGAACGTCAAGCTCTTCACTGAGCACAAGGTCTTCACAGAAGAGGAAATGAGATCCAGATACGAGATCCTAATGGAGGGCTACAGCAAAGTCATCAGGATCGAAGCCCTGACCATGATCGAAATGGCCAGGAAAGAGATACTGCCGGCAGTCAGTGCGTTTACTCATGAACTCGCGCAGACTGAGCTTTCCAAAAGAGAAGCCATCCCGGACATCTGCTGCGACTACGAAGCTGACATGATCAAGCGCCTGAGCGCGCTGCTGAAGTCAGCTTACAAGAAGACAGATCTGCTTGATTCGGCAGTTGTCGATGCCAGCGGCATAGACGACTTTACCGATACCGCTAATTACTATCACGACCACGTCTTCGCCTCTATGTCAGAGCTGAGGATCGTGATCGACGAACTGGAAACCATCACCGCCAAAACATTCTGGCCGTACCCATCATATGGTCACCTGCTGTTTGGCATCAGATAACCTGCTGTCCACAGTGCATCTGCTTCAACATCTAAGTGCGCAGAGAACTAGAGAGCGCTAATTGCATGGCGAAGAAGTGTACCGGCAGCAGCAAAATTACGGAGGAAAATTATCATGTGTTCAATAATGGGTTATGCCGGCAGAGTCATATCCGCCGACGATTTTAAAAAAGGTTTCGACAGGACTATATCAAGAGGTCCTGACATGTCCCGCATAGTTGCGCTCGAACAGGGTGTGCTCGCCTTCCACAGGCTTTCAATCATGGGTCTGACAGAGGCGGGCATGCAGCCATTTTCTCTAGGTAGCCACTACGTCGTATGCAACGGCGAGATCTATGGGTTCAGACCTTTGCGTGATACCCTAAAAGCCAAGGGTTATTCTTTCCGAAGCGATTCCGATTGCGAGATTCTGATTCCTCTCTATCTCGAATACGGTGTAAAGATGTTCAGCATGCTTGACGCCGAATTCGCTTTGATCCTTTACGACGGAGAGAAAAAGTCCTTTATCGCCGCGCGGGACCCTATCGGCATACGCCCATTATATTTCGGATACGATGAAGAAGGTGAGATCATGTTCGCCTCCGAACCGAAGAACCTTGTCGGTTTAACGGACAGGATCATGCCGTTTCCTCCAGGATACTACTATGCAGATGGAGAGTTTATCTGCTATCGTGATATTGCTGAGGTCCCAGATTACAATGACGACGACCTCCCAATGATCTCCTCTAAAATTCACGATAAGCTGGTAAGCGGAATCAGCAAACGCCTTGACGCCGACGCTCCTCTCGGCTTTCTCTTATCAGGCGGGCTTGATTCCTCTCTGGTCTGCGCAGTATCCGCACGGCTTCTCAAAAAGCCGATCAGGACCTTTGCTATAGGTATGTCTGAGGATGCAATAGACCTGAAGTATGCAAAGGAAGTTGCAGACTACATAGGCAGTGAACACTGCGAAGTGATAATCTCCAAAGATGATGTTATAGGCGCCCTGCCGGAGGTCATCGGCCTGCTGGGCACCTATGATATCACAACTATAAGAGCATCGATCGGTATGTATCTGGTATGCAGGTACATACACGAGCATACCGACATCCGAGTCATCATGACCGGAGAAATATCCGACGAGCTCTTTGGATACAAATATACTGATTTTGCACCTACAGCTGACGCCTTTCAGAAGGAAGCCGCCAAGCGCATCAGGGAACTCCACATGTATGACGTCCTCCGCGCCGACCGCTGCATATCAGTAAACTCACTGGAGGCCCGAGTGCCTTTCGGTGATCTTGATTTCGTGGAATATGTCATGAGCATAGATCCAAAGAAAAAATTGAACACATACGGCATTGGAAAGTTTCTGCTTCGACACGCATTTGATGCAAATTACCTACCAACCAATATTCTCATGCGTGAAAAAGCAGCTTTCAGTGATGCCGTAGGTCATTCAATGGTTGACTATCTTAAGGAATATGCTGAAGACTATTATACAGATGACGAGTACCTTCTCAAAGCAAAGAAATACTCTTCACCAACTCCTTTTACCAAGGAGTCGCTCCTCTATCGCGAGATATTCGAGAAATACTACCCGGGTCAGTCCCGCATGATCTCAGACTACTGGATGCCTAACCGCACCTGGGAAGGCTGCAATGTGAACGATCCTTCCGCCCGCGTCCTGGCCAACTACGGTGCCAGCGGGCTGTAAACCGATTGGCGGCGATCCGCCGCACATGAACATACTAACATGTAAATAAGACTACCTTTTGGAACCGGATGCATCTCACGTTTTTAATTTGAACCGCATTCGGTTCTACTTTTTTGATTGTACTCATTTCTGTGCATGACGTTGTTTTTATGTTGACTGAATACTAGCCTGCCCGTATAATGAAAAAGCAACTATCCTGTTGCTTTTGGATTTATTGTACATTTTTAGGAGGTTTATATGTCAAACAATGATGGAAAAGGCAGCTTTGGAAGTAATTTCGGTTTCCTGATGGCTGCTATCGGTTCCGCCATCGGTCTTGGCAACATCTGGGGCTTCCCATACAAGATGGGTATGAACGGAGGATTTGCATTCCTGCTGATCTACATCATACTTGCCGTCTTCATTGGATACCCGCTGATGCTTGGAGAAATCGCTCTTGGCCGTAAAACCGGCAAGGCAGCGGTCGAGGCTTACGCCACCGCCGACCGCCGCTACAAGATCAATGGTATTTTTGAAACTATCGTTCCCTTCCTGCTGCTGTGTTTCTACTGCGTGCTGGGAGGATTTGTAATCAGATACCTTATAACAAACCTGGGAGACATCTTTGGGGCAAGCTGGGGCGTAAACCATGCAGCCAGCGATCAGTTCTTCGGCAGTTTTGTTGCAAATCCTCACGCCACTGTTGTCTACACGCTGATCTTCATCGGCCTGACTTCACTGGTCGTGCTGGGCGGCGTGTCAGGAGGAATAGAAAAGTTCTGCAAGATCGGTATGCCGGCTTTGTTCATCATGCTGATTATCACGGTCATCAAATGCTGCAGCCTGCCGGGCGCAACAGCTGGTCTGGCCTTCATGTTCAAACCGAACTTTGATGTCTTTGCCGGCACTGGCTGGTTCAAAGTCTTTGCCGTTGCAGGCAGTCAGATGTTCTTCTCGCTTTCTCTTGCTTCGGGCTGTCTAGTCGTTTACGGCTCATATCTGAGCAAGCAGGAAAACCTTGAAAAGAACGCTGTTCTGATCCCGGTCCTTGATACTACTGCTGCGCTTCTTGCCGGCATGGCAGTTCTGCCTGCTGTATTTGCTGAAGGTATCGAACCTACCGGAGGCCCTGGCATTCTGTTCGTATCACTTCAGACTGTATTCGAATCAATGGGCAAAACGGGTCCTTACTTTGGGACGATCTTCTACCTGCTGGTATTCGTAGCGGCCTTCTCTTCATCCATTGGAATGATGGAGGGCGGCATCTCAGCCATCATGGACGCCAGGATAAAAAGAGGCAAGTCTGTAAACAGACCGCTGGTTACCCTGATCATCACGATCACTTCAACAATTGGCGCAATCCTCGTTGCAGCTGACGAACTCGGCAGCAACGCCAGCATGTGGCATCCTTTCGGACTTGCCAGCTGGCTTGACGTCTTCGACCTTGGCGCTGAGGGGATCCTCATGCCGCTTGGCGGACTTCTCATGGCCTTCATGCTCGGCTGGTCCAGACGCGGCTACCTTAATGACGAAGTCATCCAGGGTTCCAGCTTCAAAACCAAGAAATTCGTTGACCTCTGCTACAGATGGATCGCACCGGTATTCATGCTGATGATCCTCTTCGTGCAGTTCAGCAGTTTCTTCTTCTCACAGACCGACTGGTACAAGGCGCTGATGGGCTAAGCAGTAATTGTGCTGATGCTCGGCCGCGACTGCTGCGCGAAACTCAATGCGCCGGTCGAACGGCCGCAGTTAGATAAGGGAAATGTGGATATCGCTTTGGGCTTTTGCTTTTGCAAACCCAAATGCGATGTCCTTTTTTTATGGCGCCAGCCTTTTAGGGACAGGATTTCTATAAAATCAGTTGGAAGTGCGTCGTTTTATAGAAACAGTTTGAAGCGGATTCCATATTTGTCGGCCTTGCAGGATCAGGTTATTTTTGAAAGGCTTTCAGGTGTATATTTTCATGGTTTATTCAAAAATGGAAATTCTAAAACTGAGCGGAATTTGGGTTTGTGAGCACTTTCGAAATTTGTCACTATAAAAACGCACTTTTCTTGGAAGGGAGAAGCGGCAAACCTTTATGAGGCACACACTCTCGGACGCAAGAACCATTAGATGGACGCGCTTTGATGTTTCATCGTCATATCGAAGGAAAACCGCATGGATGATATGCTGTCCGCATGAGCCATGACCCAAACCATGGCCAAACCATGAATTATTTGTGCTGATCACCCTGACTTCAGATAACCTTTAACGTGAACAAAATTTTTTTGTGCGTTTATTGATGCTGAAAAGCCGAAAGTGCTCACTAATCGTAATTAGGCGATGCGTATTTTTTGGGGGAACGTGAGGCTCCGTCGCGGCCTCCAAGCAGCAAGACTAAGCGGCCTCCAAGATAGGCGCCGGGAGCGGTTGCCTTGCACATGAAAATATGCGTATGCAGGATACGAAAAACGGAGATGTCACATTTAGGGTTTTCATTTCACCCTGATGCAACGTCTCCGTTTTTATTTTTATTTCTGATTTTCAATTATGTATCACTTAACAGCGCCCACATTTTGACCATCCATAGGATTATCGGTTGTTCCTTCACCACCGCCGCCACTGCTGGAACTGATGTACTTGGCTGTGAATTCGAGCTCCTTGCCGTAAACCCTCACCAGATACTTATTGCCTGGCGTGAAATTGCTCTGGGTAAATACGCTGCCATACTTGGCACCGAAACTGGCACTCATGATCGGAAAGCTTTTGCCCGTGGCCTCATCCTTGATATATACATCGCCAGCAGTCAGTCCCGCAGCAGAAATGTCGTTCAGGAAATCAAGGGACAGGTAGTTGTTGCCATACTGATTTACTCCAGTAAGCTCAACGCCATTGTTCGAAATGACCTTGACATTGACAAGAAATACCCGATTATACTTAGATGTATCCAAAACATCTCTATTCTTCTTGGCAAGGACTTTCACAGTAGTCGTTCCAGCAGCTTTCCCAATGATTTTGCCATCGGTATATCCAACTCCTGCAATCGTCTTATCAGCAGAAATGAATCGAACAACATCCGAAGAATCATTCGGATCCAACGATGCCTTTAAAGCATAGGATTCACCTACATACAGAGTGATGTCTTTTACATCGGCCTTTACCGTATTGGCACGTTTATAGATATGAACTAGTATTTTTTTGGCCAGAACCTTTTTGGTTAGTTTTGAATAAGCTAAAATTCTCGCAGTACCTGGTTTCACAGGTACTGCTTTCTGGCCTGAAAAAGTCAGAACGCTTTTGTCGCCTGTTATGAAATACACATCATTGGCATTATGGCCAGCAACTTTCAGGCTGTATTCCTTGCCGACAAACATTTGATTGAAATTGCTTCCATCAGATAATGTGATTTCAGGTAATGTGATTTTAGTGGTGCCATACGCTGTCATCGGCAGTGCGAATGCGCAGACCATAGCGGCTGCCAGCAGCACGACCAGAGTTTTTTTCTTAAAATTCATAAGATTACCTCCTGACATTAGTTCACATATTTCTCAATCGTATTACTGAACATTTGGATCATCAGCAGTAGACGGTGTGCCGCTGCCGCTGCTGATATACTTTGCCGTGAATTCGAACTCCTTGCCGTAAACCCTCACCAGATACTTGTTGCCTGGCGTGAAATTGCTCTGGGTAAATACAGTTCCGTACTTGCTGCTGAAACTGGCACTTGCCAGAGGAAAACTTTCACCCGTGGTCTCGTCCTCGATATATACATCACCAGCAGTCAGTCCCGCAGCCGAAATGTCGTTCAGGAAATCAAGTGACAGGAAGTTGTTGCCGTACTGACTTACCGCAGTAAGCTCAACGCCCTTGTTCTCAACTACCTTGACATTTACTGTATAGAATCTGTTATTAGCAGCACTATCACTCGTAGCCTTGGTCTTCTTGGCAATGATGTTAACAGTAGTCGTTCCTACAGCTTTTCCAACGATCTTGCCGCTTACAGATCCAACCGTTGCGATAGTTTTATCCGCAGAGACAAACTTGATTACATCCGAAGAATCAGCCGGATCCAACGCAGTCTTCAAGGTATAAGATTCACCGACCTGCAAAGTAATGTCTTTTAAATTAGCCTTTACCTTATTCGAGAGTTTGTAGACCGTTACATACTTGGTTGCCAGCAGTTTATTGTTTTTTGTAGAATAAGCGTTAATTATTCCTCTGCCTGCCTTCCGCGGTGTTATGGCACCTGATATAGACACCCCCAGTATTTCTGGACTTCCTGACTTAAATATTACCCATTTATAGTTTGGATTCAATTTCACATTGTACTTATGTCCAACAGACATCGAAGTGATGGCACCTCCACTCGTTAATGTGATTTTAGTGGCGCCATAAGCAGTCATCGGCAGCGCAAAAACGCAGACCATAGCGGCTGCCAGCAGCACTATCAGAGTTTTTTTCTTAAAATTCATAAGATTACCTCCTAACATTAGTTCACATTTTCCACAATAGGTAAATTGAAATTACTTTTATGTGCATTCATTATATCATAGTTGTGCTAAAGTGTTAAACTAAATCAATGCCAGAAGCGAATTTTTTTCATTGTCTGCGCGGCCTTCTATCACCATATCCAGCAATACTTCCAGTTTTTCGCCGACTGCAGGTCCTGGCGTAATGCCGGCTTCTATCAGATCAGCACCATTGACCGCCAGCTGCTGCAAGCTGAAGCATTCCCGAGCTGCAATTAAACTGTCCAAAGTTGCCTCCGCATCGTCTATCTGGTTCATGGTCACTTTGCTGTTGATTGCCCATGTAGTGAAAGCGCCGCTTTCGTCAACTCCCGCAAAATCCATTACTTCAAGGCCAGTTGCCTTCACCATCGCCCGTCTGACTTCGATCAGCATGCGTACTGTCTCTTCACCATTTTCCTTCAAAAGGTATTTGATCCCGACCCTGTCGTCTGCCAGCGGCCCGGCATTTAGAGAGATGAGCCGTCTAGTCATGTCGATGGTCTGATTGTCGAATTTCAGCCGTCTGAGACCGCCAGCCGCCGCCTTTGCCAGACCCTCTTCATCGGACTGCATCAGCGGTCCTGCCTTGATAAAGCCGAACAAAACCGCCAGCCTCACGGGCAAGATCTTTGCTGCCCCGTTCACCGCGGCGGTGCCTGACTTCCAGTCAGCTGCGATTATTTCAGGCATCACGGCTTCGATGACGTCACGGTAACGCCAAAGCGCCTCGCCTGCCGCATCTCCCATCACCAGTTTGCTCAGCTCGGCGCATATTCTCTCGCGCGATACGTTTTCCAGCAGGCTGAAGTTCTGATGGATAGCCTTATCGGTAGCCGGTTCTATGGCAAAGCCAAGAACCGCCGAGAACCTGATTGCCCGCATTATCCTCAAGGCGTCCTCACCGAATCTCTTCTCCGGGTCGCCCACGCATCTTATCGTTTCGTTTTCAATGTCTTCCCGCCCGCCGTAAGGGTCGATGAACAAAGATATGCTTTTGCCGTCTGTGCCGCTGAGTTCGGCAGCCCCGTTCTCATCATCCTCGCTTAAACCGCCGGCGCAGCTTTGTCCGGCAGTCCCATTCTCATAATCCTCGTTCAAGCTGCCGGTATCCGCTATTTCCGTAACGCTTCCGTCCCAGGCCATGGCGTTCATGGTAAAGTCACGGCGCGCCAGATCCTCTTCAATGGACCTGGTAAATGTCACGTTTTCCGGGTGCCTGCCGTCAAGGTACTCGCCGTCAATGCGGTAGGTAGTGATTTCAACAGGAATCTTCTGATCTCCCATGCCGCCATCCGCAGCATTCTTCTGCTGGCATGCATCTGCCGCAATCTCCGGCTGGCATACCGAGCTTTCCGACATGCCGCTGCAATGTTCCGAGTATCCTGCCGGGGCAAGCGCCGTAACTGTGCCGTGGCGGATCCCCGTATCAAACGTGTGGATCCCCGCTGCTTCCAATGCGGCCTTCACCTCCTCCGGCGTCGCCGAAGTGCAGACATCCCAGTCCTCTGGTTCCCTGCCCATTATCGCATCCCTCACGCAGCCGCCTACTACGAAGGCCTCGAAGCCCGCGGCTTCAAGTACGCTCATTATATTCCTGACTTGTTCCGGAATCTTGATATCCATAACAGCCTCCCTGTTTACTGAACTTTAGCGCTGACCACATTCGACCACCTGGTGTATACCTTGACGCCGTTCAGGACTCTGATACCGCGGATCTTGTAGCAGTACGTCTGGCCTGAGGCCAGTCCTTTGCTGTTGATGTAGTAGCGAATATCTCCTGATGTCGTATAGATCGGCGTGCTGCTGAAGTGGCCGCCGCTTTTGGCGCGGTATACCTGATAATAGTCGACCTTCCAGTCTCCTGTCTTTATCCAGGCCACCTGCATAGTGCCGGCCAGGAAAGAAACGCACCGCGCTTTCAAAGTCACCGAGCGTACGCCTGCCTTTATGCGCGCCTGAGTGGCTGCAGCTGCCTTTGCCGCATTTGTCCCTGACATTATCTGAAACGTTGAAAGTCTGCCGGCCGTTATGGTGAAACTGCTGCCGTCAGCACCAGAAGCGCCGACGTCCATGCTGCCGGAGGCAAGATAAACATAACCGTTTTTTGTTATCCTGACTGCCGCCGGGTCAGCCGAGGCAAGAGAACTGTTGATGTCGGCTTTGATCGACATTTTGCCGGTGTACAGACTGGTAACGTACCAGCTGTCTATCTTCATGGCCACGCTGAAGGTGCGGCTCATCGACTCGTCGTCGGCGCCTACTGTGTCAGCATAACCCAGATCGTCTATCTCAAAAGTCACGACCACCTTGCCGCTGTCGTCGACAAAATTTGTAAAGACATTGTCCAGAGCCTGGTGGTCAATGGTTATCTGAAGGCCGTCAGTCTTAAGCATCAGCGACGCGTCTGTTGTATCCACAATGTTCTGCAGCAGGCCGATCGGCACTTTGATCCTGGTCTTATCCGTATATATTCCGTAGGTTGACGCGTCAATGACGATCTTCCCCGGCTCAGCGCTCTGGCCGCTCGCCGTTTCACGTTCTTTTTCTGCAGTCTGATAGTCTTTTATGGCGTTCATGATCTCGTCGTCGCTGAGCAGTGCCTCGGCTTTGCTGCCTGTACGCGTTATCTTTGGCGTGATCGTGACTGCAACGGGTTCAGCGGATGCTGCCGCAGCGCCTCGGTTCGAAAATGCATGTGCTCTGTCAGTTGCAGCCGCGGACATTGCCGCAGCCCCGCGTTCAGAATATCCATACGTTCCAGCCGATGCGGCCGCCGGCATCATCATCAAAACCATTGCTAACGCCATCGTTAGTATAAACATTCTTTTCAAGTATCTCATTTCTTTCCCCCTGTTTGAATCAGTCCTGCTGCTAAGCGATATCGTCGGGATCGTCGTCGTATCTCGTGTCTGTCAGCAGCCTGCGATGATATTTCATTTTGGCGTATTTCAGCACCTTCTGCAGATAGACAGTGTCGTACGCGCCGCCGACTGCTCCAACTACCGGCAGTCCCTGCAGGAACTTCATGTACAAAAGCTCCGTTGACATTGTCGCTGACGTTTCGCTGATCTGCTCTAACCTGTCATAATCATCAGGCATGCGGCCCTCCTTAATGAAAAGGTTGATTGCCAAGTCGCCGTCCTTAAGATCGTCGCCAAATGAAAGGGCTGTCTGTATGAGCTTGAGGATGAAATACTTTTCCTTTTCGCTTTCATACTCGTAGCCATAGTCAATGGCAACCTGATAGATGCTCCTCAGCATCACCGCCGTGAACAGCGGAATGTCTGGCAGACCTATCCCCAAAACGCCGAGACCGATGCCTTCAACTCCAGAAAGCAGAAGATTTTTGTTGCTGGTGCTGTTGGCTTTGCGGGAAAAAAGGCGGAAGCGGTGTCGCCCGCCCTGAAACTCCGCGCTTTGTTCGTTTTCCTTGAAATCCTTTTCTCTCTGTTCCTTGTTATATGTCTTCTCGATGACCGCCGTGCCTTTCTCAAAGATCAGCTGGAAAGCCTTGCAGAAGGCTGCGTCCAGCGTGCCCTGGAGGTTCTCCGGCACCTTGTCCTCAAGCAGACTGTTTATCGCCGAGTTTTTCTTCTCGCCGCCGTTTCTTAGGAACTTGCTCTCTTGCCGTCGCAATGAAAGCCATTCTTCCTGCCATGCTGTCATATTCATTATGATTTCCCCCTTATAATGCCGAGCGGAGCTCGCAGTGAGCTTGCTCATTGCAGACGTAGCGAAAGCTTGCAATTGAAGCCAGTAGCTTCAGTTCGTCTGGCTTCAATTATACTATTCATTATATAACATTTTTTACAACGATAAAGTACTGTTATTTAATTTACTTTCAAGTAAATTATGCTCCTAGCTTATGCAAATAGCAATCCTAGATTCAGCCCACGACAAATACTGATGCGGCAATAAGGACCCCATCTCCCACGAAGCTAAAGCTTCGGGTGGGTCCCTGGGAACCTTCTTGTCTGCGACAATAACAGTTTTGGACAAATCAATATTTTTTTTCGATTTTGTGTCAACTTTTTAAATTGAAAGCAATTCGTCTTGACCTTTAAAACTTTCTTTAGCAGGATTATAAAGAAATACTTCTTCTATTTCGATCTTCCTGCCATTTTTACTTGGTAATATTTACATAATACGATAAACTCCGTCCATAATTATCAGATATTAAACAATGATTTCAGTATATCAAAATAAGTTGACTCAAATCTATAAAAAAAACACCTTTTGTCCAAAACGGTTATTATTGCTTTCTTCCAAAGACAAGAAAAGAGGATGTCGCATATTGGGTTAGTACCCTAATGCGACATCCTCTTGCATAATGTTTGGCTAAACGGCTGACACGTTTCCTGACCCACGTTTGTCAGCCGTTCCAAACATCCGGAGCGATTCAGTCTGCAGCCACAGGATCCGAGGACCCGAGAGCAGCGTCCCCGCGCCCTTTTTAATCG
>Ga0183101_1000920_pt1 | contig 33800 bp, 30 predicted proteins | sample Biomet3_FD_127790 | JGI IMG/M metagenome (GOLD analysis project Ga0183101, IMG submission 127790) | Microbial communities from bioreactor (seeded with sewage sludge) at LBNL, California, USA - Biofuel metagenome 3 | ecosystem: Engineered > Bioreactor > Anaerobic > Unclassified ...
TACTAATTTATATTATAACATAAAATGTATGAAAATAAATAAAGCACTGAATATGCTCAGTGCTTTATTTATATATTATTTTTTATAATTTTCTCCGTTAATAATATTAATTTATGTAATATTTACAAAAAATATTATATAAGTTTATAAGGGTAACTATATTTTGGAGGGGGAACTTTGAAACTAAGAATATCAAAAAAGATTCTAATTGTCTTTAGTTTACTTTTTGTCGGAGCGGCATCATCTGTTTTTATGAATTATAGGAATACAACAGCCTTTATTAAAATAGACAGAAGTTTGCCAATTTATTGTATTGATACAAAAGAGAAGAAAATTGCTTTAAGTTTTGATGTGAGCTGGGGAGAAGATAATACTGAAAAGATTTTAGAAACCTTAGATAAATATAATGTAAAAGCTACATTTTTTATTGTTGGAGGATGGATAGATCAATATCCTGATAAACTAAAAGAAATATATAAAAGAGGACATGAAATAGGAAATCATTCTAACAAGCATCCAGACATGACTAAATTATCAAGAGAAAAGATTATTCAAGATATAGACATTGCTGATGCTAAAATAATGCAGGTAACAGGTGAAGATACAAAACTTTTTAGATGTCCATCAGGTTCATATAACGATACAGTAATAAAAACAGTTAAAGAAACGGGACATTATTGTGTGCAATGGGATGTAGATAGTGTAGATTGGAGAGAAGAAGGGGCTGATTTAGAATATAGCAGGGTTATTAGCAATACGAAACCAGGGTCGATTTTGTTATTCCATAATAATGCTAAATATACACCGGACAACCTATCTAGAATTATAGAAAAACTTCAAAATGAAGGATACAAATTTGTAAAAGTAGGTGACTTAATTTATAAAGATAATTATAAGTTAGATTATTCTGGTAAACAAATACTTAATTGAATTAATATTTCAATTATTTAAGTGAATTATGACCTTTGAAATATAACAATTATTGAAAGATGAATCAAATATGTATTATAATGGAAAAGAGAAATAGCTTTAAGGAGGAGATTCATCATAGAAGAATCAATTATATAGTATAAAAAACTATCTCCGGTTTAAAATAACCCTAAGTAATTGTTTTATCAGGAGGTAAAGAAATGAAGAAAATAGCTATTATCGGTGGTAGTAAAACATTTCATTCTTATTTACTGAAGATTTTTAAATTAACAGATGTTCAAGCAAAGTTTTTTACAAGATATGCTGTAAAAAATGAAAACCATTATGATTATGTAATATTTGATTCTAGCAGCAATATTAAAGATGTGTTGATAAATGGTAATTACTGCTTTATCAATATGGATTTAATAAATTTTAAAGACAATAATATAAATATTTATGGAAATTTAATAACTTATGGATTAGGAGGCAAGAACACCATCACGGTTTCAAGTATGGAGGATAACAATAGTTTTGTATATTGTTTACAAAGAGATGTAAATCATAATGCGGTAGGTATACTTGAACCTGAGGAAATACCTGTGAACATGGCTTTTAGTAATGATGAGGAAATATATGCAGCAATGGTAGGTATTACAATAAGTTTAATTGAAGGAAAAGATATAAGTTGCTTAAGTAAAGGAAGAAAACTTACGGTATTAAGTTAAATATGGGGATTTAAATTTTAATAAGTATATTTTCCGGATTTTCTGAATAATTATATGTTGATAAGATAATATAAAACTAAGGGAAAGAGGGGTTATGATGGATAATTTAATGCTAAATAATAAGATTTGTCTTGAAGGAGAAGTTGTTTCAGGCTTAGAGTTTAGCCATGAAATGTATGGGGAAGGATTTTACAATTTTTATATTGAGGTTCCAAGATTAAGTGACGCAAAAGATGCTTTATTTGTCACTGTATCAGAAAGACTCATAGGAGGCATGGATATTAAAATTGGCTCTCCGCTTATAGTAGAGGGCCAATTAAGGTCTTATAATAAATTTGTAGATGGAGCTAATAGATTAATATTAACAGTATTTGCCAGAAATATAAGTGTTTGTGAAGAAAAAAGTAAAAATCCAAATCAAATATTTCTAGATGGATTTATATGTAAAGAGCCAGTATATAGGACAACTCCCTTTGGAAGAGAAATTTCAGACATGCTTCTTGCAGTTAACAGATCCTATAATAAATCAGACTACATACCAACGATAGCTTGGGGAAGGAATTCAAGATTCTGTAGAAGCTTAGTAGTTGGTGATAATATAAGGGTTTGGGGAAGGTTACAAAGCAGAGAATACCAGAAAAAAGTTTCTGAAACAGAAATAATTAAAAAGGTAGCATATGAAGTTTCAATATCAAAAATGGAAAGAGTAAGTAAAGATGAAGATGGAAAGATTAAGGACGAAGATTATATAAATAACAGTGAAAATTATATAGCAGAAAAAGAAGAAAACGATAGTAATTTACCAACGGCTTTATAAGGTGCAAAAGTATTTTAATTAATTATAAAAGCAGTGAATAGTAAAAAATTAATTCACTGCTTTTAATTACTTTATGTATTTTATTTTCTTAAATCGTCAAGTAGTTGAGTTTTGTTCTTTGTCTTGTCATCTACATTTTTTATAATTTTAGCAGGTACACCAGCTACAACTACGCCTGCTGGCACGTCCTCTACTACTACAGAACCTGCTGCAACTACAGAACCTTTGCCGACCTTAACTCCTTCAAGGATAACTGCATTTGCTCCTATTAAAACATCATCTTCTATTATACAAGGTGACTTACTTGGCGGTTCTAAAACTCCAGCTACTACGGCTCCAGCACCAAGATGAACTCTTTTACCAAGTGTACCTCTTGCTCCTACAACTGCATTCATATCCACCATAGTGTCTTCTCCAATTTCAGCACCTATATTTATAACAGCACCCATCATTATAACAGCATTTTTCTCTATTTTAACTTTATCTCTTATAATTGCACCTGGTTCGATTCTTGCATTAATGTTTCTTAAATCAACAAGAGGAATTGCTGAATTTCTTCTATCATATTCAACTCTAAATTGATTAATCTTATCTTTATTAGTATCTAGAAAGCTTGATACTTCATCTGACTCACCAAAGAGCACATAAAAGTTAGAACCATCATAACTTTCAATATTCCCTAAGTTACAGCTTGAGATGTCACCCTTAAGGTACACCTTAACAGGAGTTGACTTCTTAGCTTCTTTTATGTATCTTGCAATTTCATATGGATCGGTTAAATTGTAGTTCATATGTTGAACCTCCTAAGTTAAGTATTTAAATTAATAATAACATTATAATAAATATATTTCATGAATTAAAGGGGCAAAGTGAAATTTTTAGTAACAAAATGATGAATAAAAAAATATTCTATATAGTAGAGTGCTTTAGGAGGTAGTTAAATGGACTATGAAATAAAGGATTGTATTGATGCTGGTAGTGCTTACTGCCCCTGTCATTTGGCGGAAACTGGAGATTGTATAGTATGCTCCCAACTATCAGGAAAAACTTTTTGTGATTGTGTTAATTGGAAAGGTGTTTGCATATACCAAGAATATATACTAAACAATAAAAAAGCTAAGGTAGGAAGAGATGGTTACTTATGCAAGATAATTAAAAAAGAAGTATACGACGATAAATTATATGTTTTGACAATAAATGCTTCTCGTAACTTGGTGCATGAACTTATATATCCAGGAAGTTTTATATTTATAAGAAATCCTCAAACTTCAACTTATTATGATACACCAATTTCCATTATGGAAGCTGATACAAAAGAAAATACTCTAAAGATAGCAATAGAGTTAAGAGGAATAAAAACAAAATGCATATGTAAGCTTAATGAAGATGAAAAGGTACTTATAAGAGGCCCATTTTGGAATGGGGTTCTAGGCCTCAAAAATATTTATAAAGCAAAGGAAGGGGTTTCTATTGTTATAGCGAGGGGAATAGGAACTGCACCTGGGGCACCAGTCCTGAAAAAATTATATGCTAATGGAAATAAGGTTATATCTATAGTAGATAAAACTCCCTTTACAAATATTTTTGGAAAAGAATACTTTGAAATGTGTAACTCTGAAATTTTGCAATGTAAGATGCTGAAGGATGGAGAACTCAGCAATGAGTTTAAAACAATATTACAACAAATTTTGAAAGTGGAGAATGTAAATCTAATCCATTGCGATGGTCCTGATATATTAATTTATGAGCTATTAGACTTCGTAGGAGATTCAGTAAATTTCTCATGTTGTAATAATTCTAAAATGTGCTGTGGAGAAGGGGTATGCGGAACTTGCAGCACTAGATATAAAAACCGTGTAGTTAAAAGGTTGTGCAAGGTTCAAATTGATCCTAAACATGTATTTAAGGAAAGAAGACTTATATAATTAAGAGTTATGTATATTAGAGATTTCAAAATCAATAGCTAAATAAGGAGGATATTTGATGAAGGTAATAGTAATTGGTGGTGGATGGGCCGGATGTGCAGCGGCAATAGCTGCCAAAAAGGCTGGAGCTCAAGTAGTTCTTTATGAAAAGACTGATATGGTTTTAGGTCTTGGAAATGTTGGCGGTATAATGAGGAATAATGGAAGATACACTGCAGCAGAAGAACTTATTGCACTTGGAGCAGGAAACCTAATAAATATTACAGATAGTAATACAAGGCACAAAAATATAGATTTTCCAGGACATAAACACGCTTGGCTTTATGATGTAAATAAGATTGAACCCGCAGCTAGAAGACATTTAAAAGATATGGGAATTGAATTAAATATGATTTCAAGAGTAGTGGATATAAAAAAAGAGGAGGATAAGATAAAAGGTTTATATCTAGCAGATGGAAGTTATGAAGAGGGAGATGTATTTATAGAAGCAACAGGATCTACAGGTCCTATGGGAAACTGTTTAAGGTACGGTAATGGCTGCTCTATGTGCGTACTAAGATGTCCAGCATTTGGCCCTAGGGTTAGTATAAGTATGAGGGCTGGTGTTGACGATCTTCAAGGTGAAAGAGAAGATGATATACTTGGAGCATTTAGTGGTTCATGTAAATTGTGTAAGGAAAGCCTGGATGAGGATATAGTTAAAGAATTAAATGAAAAAGGTTGCGTTGTTATAAAAGTTCCTGAAGAAGATGTAAATATGGATAAATTAAAAGCGAAAGTATGCCAGCAGTATGCTTTAAAAGAATTTGCTGAAAATATAGTTTTACTTGATACAGGGCATGTAAAACTTATGACTTCGTATTATCCATTAGATAAGCTTAGAAAAATAAAGGGATTAGAAAATGCAAAATACATTGATCCTTATGCAGGAGGAAAAGGAAACTCCATTAGATATCTTTCTGTAGCACCAAGAACAGATGATATGAGAGTAAAAGGAATAAGTAACCTATTTTGCGGTGGAGAGAAAAGTGGTCTTTTCGTAGGGCATACTGAAGCTATCTGCACTGGAAGTTTAGCAGGACATAACGCTGTAAGATATTTTCTAGGTATACCTCCGTTAGTTCTCCCAAAGACTACAGTTATTGGAGACATTATAGCTTATGCAAATTACAAGATGATGACTAAGGAAGGCAGGAGAAATAGATATACTTTTGCAGGAGCAGAGTACTTTAAGAGAATGCAGGAAATAGGATTGTATTCTACTGATAGAGAAGAAATTAGAGGTAGAATTGAAAAATTGAATTTATTAGATGTTATGAATCAGAAGCTTGTTTAGTTTATATATTTATTAAGTATTTCCACAATCGATACAGTAAAAAGAGCTCTAGTAAAATTCTAGAGCTCTTTTTACTGCATAAAAATGCAGATATTTTACAAAGTGAGATATATCTCTTAAATAATTTAATAAAACATTGATTCTATTCTTTTGAAGCATTTACTGTTAGTACTTTTATTCCTTTAGTTTTTATAAGTTCAAGTTCTTTAGAATCAGCATTTGAATCAGTAATTAGATAAGATATTCTATTGATTTCTCCAATTAGGAAATTGTGATTTTTACCTACTTTTGAACTATCAGCTAAAATTATTGTTGGACCATTACATTTTTTTAACATCATTGAATTGATAGTTGTTTCTTGTAGTACAGAGGTACTTATACCTAAATTAGCACTAACACCACTAACACCAAGAAAACATTTATCAGCCGAAATTTTTGATAATAAGTGTGTAGCATAGTCTCCAACCATACATAGCTTTCTTCTATTAACTTCTCCACCAGTTAAAACTAAGTCAATATTAGGGCTACTGGATATTTGAAGAGCTTTACCATTGTTAGTGACTACTGTAACTTGCTTATCTTCTAAATATTCAAGTATTAGAAGAGCAGTAGAGCTAGAATTTATAAATATTATATCTCCATCTTCTACTAAGCTAGCTGCACGTTGAGCTATTGCATGTTTTTGTGATGTATATTCTTCAGAAGAATCACTAAATGAAGGGTCATCATCTAATGCTTTTTCTACAAGTGTAGCACCTCCATAAAATTTTTCTACTATTCCGTTAGCTTCAAATAATTGAAGATCCCTTCTTATTGTTATAGGTGATACTCCTAATTTTTTTGAAAGTTCATCTACTTTTACTGTGTGATTTTCCTTTAAGTGTTGTAATATTAACTGTTGTCTTTTAGATACTAAACCGTTGCTATTCTTCATAAATCCTCCTAAATTCTATATAAATTCATAAACTTTATTTTTGTATTTCATCATTAATTCAAATAATAAATTATTATTGAAAAGGTTTTATACTTATATTATATATTATAGATTTAAAAAATCAATCATAAAAAATAAAAAACGTGATTGATTAATAAAAAAAGAACATTAAAAATGGTAAAATGTCCGTTATTGATGTTTATTTTAATGATTTTATGTTCTTTTTAAAATAAAAAATCATAAAAACTATTTACAAAAGATCAATAATCAGTTATTATAGGATTATAGAAAACGATAACAAACAAGAAATGTGAACGATTTGTTCGTTTGAAAATTAAATGAAACAAAAATATTGAATTTATACCTATAGAGAATTAAGGAGGAATTTTAAAATGGCAAAAATTAATGAAATTACTAGAGAATCATGGATTTTAAACACATTCCCAGAATGGGGAACATGGCTTAATGAAGAAATAGAGCAAGAAGTTGTAAAACCAGGTACATTTGCAATGTGGTGGTTAGGATGTACAGGTATATGGGTTAAATCAGAGGGCAATGCAAATTTATGTATTGATTTATGGGTTAATAGCGGAAAGAAAACAAAAGCAAATCCATTGATGGCTTCACAACATCAACATCAAAGAATGATTGGGTGTAAAGCAATGCAACCAAATTTAAGAAACTCAGTGTGTGTTATTGATCCATTTGCAATTAAAGAGGTTGATGCTATTCTAGCAACTCATGATCATAGTGACCACATTGATGCTAATGTTGCTGCAGCTGTAATGCAAAATTGTTCTTCTGAAGTTAAATTCATAGGACCAGAAGCTTGTGTTGAAATTTGGTTAAAATGGGGAGTTCCAGCTGAAAGATGCATTACTGTAAAACCTGGTGATGTTGTAAAAATTAAAGATACAGAAATAGTAGTACTTGAGTCATTTGACCGTACTGAACTTGTTACAGCGCCAAAAGGTGTTACATTAAAGGATAAAATGCCACAAGATATGGACAGATTAGCTGTAAATTATCTTATTAAGACACCTGGTGGTAATTTGTATCATAGTGGTGATTCTCATTATTCAAATTATTATGCAAAACATGGTAATAATCATAAAATCGATGTTGCATTAGGATCATATGGAGAGAATCCAAGAGGTATGACTGATAAAATGACATCTGTTGATATGTTAAGAATGGCTGAATGTTTAAAGACTAAAGTTGTTATTCCATTCCATCATGATATTTGGACAAACTTTATGGCTGATCCACAAGAAATAGTAGTATTATGGAACATGAAAAAACACAGACTAAAATATGAATTTAAGCCATTTATATGGGAAGTAGGCGGTAAATTCGTTTATCCAAATGATAAAGATAATATGGAATACCATCATGACAGAGGATTCCATGATGCATTTGCAATAGAACCAGATTTACCATTTAAATCATTATTATAAGAAAAATTTATTTTATATAAAGGAAGGATAACTTATGTTTAAAGAATTATTAGAGAAAAAAAGATATTCTTTTCACGAAGGTTTTGAAAAATGGGAAGATGCAGTTGCGGCGGCATGTCAACCGCTTATAGAAGAAGGTGTAGCTCTTCCAGAATATGTAGACGAAATTATAAATTCAGTTAAAAAACATGGTCCTTATATAGTTATAGCACCAAATATTTGTATACCACATGCTCAAGAGGGGAAAGGCGTAAAAGATACAGCTATATGTTTTATGAAAACGAATAAACCAGTTCATTTTAGTGATAGTTCAGAACATGATGCACAATTATTCTTTGTTTTAGCATCAACAAACAATGAAAAACATATGGAGAATCTTGTACAATTAGTAGGATTTATTGATGATGAGAATATTGTAAATAAGCTACTAAATTCTCAATGCTATGATGATATTAAAGATTTGGGTTAATGCTAAATAAAGTTTATTTAAAGTAATAATAATTTTTATTAGTATAATTTATTGAGAATATATATGTACTTTGTAAGCTCAACAATTGAAAAATATTTAGCTGTGTGAATATAAAAGTACGTATATATCTCAATAAAAATATATAATCAAAAGAAATAAAAATATTGGAGGATGTAAATATGAATGAAGTAATAATGTCCATGTGGGGATTTTTTCAAATCAACATTCTTACACAACCGGCGTTTTTTGTAGGCTTTATAGTTTTAATAGGCTATCTTCTGCTAAAAAGACCAATATATGATTGTATTGCAGGATTTATTAAGGCAATCGTCGGATATTTAATATTAAATGTTGCAGCAAGTGGATTAGTAAATAACTTCCGACCAATATTAGCAGGACTTAAAGATAGATTTAATTTAACAGCAGCAGTTATAGATCCATATTTTGGTCAAATTGCAGCACAAACTGCAGTAACTAAGCTTGGACGATCCTTTTCATTGATGATGATGGTATTACTTATAGCATTTATTTTTAATATTGTATTGGTTCTTTTAAGAAAATGGACTAAGGTTCGTACAGTATTTATAACAGGTCATATTATGGTACAACAATCTTCTACAGCTTTATGGATATTATTTTTCTGCTTTCCACAAATCCAAGATGCTAAAGCAGTAATAATATTAGGTTTGTTACTAGGAGCTTACTGGTCAGTTGCATCTAATCTTACAGTTGAAGCAACTCAAGAGTTAACTGAAGGTGGTGGATTTGCAATCGGACATCAACAAATGATTGGTGTATGGCTTGTTGACAAAGTTGCAAAGAAGATGGGTAATAAAGGTAAAAAAATTGAAGATTTAAAACTTCCAGGATTTCTTTCAATATTCAGTGATAACGTTGTAGCAACTGGTGTTTTAATGTTAGCTTTCTTCGGAATAATTATGAGTATTTTAGGGCCAAACTTAATGCACAAAATAGATCCAGGATTTGCAGCGAATAGAAACTTTTACTTCTATATTATGGAAAAATCTCTGAATTTTGCAGTTTATTTAAGTGTATTACAACTAGGGGTAAGAATGTTCGTTTCAGAACTTACCGTATCATTCCAAGGTATTTCTAACAGCATATTACCAGGTGCTATTCCAGCAGTTGATTGTGCAGCAGTTTACGGTTTTGGTCATGCAAATGCTATTACAATCGGATTCTTGTTTGGAGCATTAGGACAATTACTTATTATACTTGGTCTTGTTGTATTCCATAGCCCAGTATTAATAATTACTGGATTCGTACCTGTATTCTTTGATAATGCTACCTTTGCAGTATTTGCAAATAGAAGAGGTGGTTTAAGAGCAGCAATGATTATTCCATTCGTTTCAGGAATGATTCAAGTTTTAGGTGGAGCTTTTGCCGCATACTTCTTCCAAACAGCACAATATGGTGGATGGCATGGAAACTTTGACTGGGATACTACTTGGCCACTATTTGGAGTAATAATGAAATATGGTGGATATTTTGGAGTTGCAGCTGTATTCATATTCTTACTTACAATACCACAACTTCAATATATGAGAAACAAAAAGCACTATTTTACAATTACTGAAGATTACGAATCATATGCAAAGGATAAGTTAGATATTGCATAACTAATAATGTATAGTGAAAATATAAAAAATGTAAAAGTGGAAGAATAATAAAAAATGAATTTTGGAGGGAAAATATATGTTAAAAGTAATTGCAGCTTGCGGAAATGGAATGGGTTCAAGTCAAATAATTAAGATGAAAATTGAGAAGGTATTTAAAAAGCTTGAAATACAAGTACAAATTCACCATAGTAGTGTTGGAGAAGCAAAAACTCAGGCATCAAGCTATGATGTGGTATTTTGCTCAGAAGCTCTTACAAACAATTTTGCTCAAGCAGCTAAATCAGGAACTATTATAATAGGACTTAAAAACCTTTTATCAGAACAAGAAATTGAAGAAAAAATAGTTAAGAATATAGTTGAAAAAAATAATTAAATATGTAATTAAAAATAACAATGTGTAACTAATTTATAGGGTTTATTAAAGTATGTATTTATTTTAATAAATCCTCTAAATTTATATTGCTAAATTGTAGATTGTTAAAATAATAACAATATTGTTTTCAATAGTATAAATTAAGAAATTTATTGAGGTGAATGAAGATATGAAAATTATAAAAAAACACTTGGATGAAATGTTTCGTGCATATGCAGCCAGTTCAATGGAAATTAATGGTAAACTACATTTGTTAGTAGCTTCTGAAGAAAAAGGATATCCTTGTTATTCTTATAGCGGTAAAGATTTTAATTACCGTCATACAGTTTGGGATAATGGTGGAGGATGTATGTCAATTATTCCTATTCCACATCGTAATAATGAATTCTTGGCTGTTCGTGACTTTTATTTAAAGGAAAGTCCAAGTGGTGCTCGTTTAGTATGGGGCCATTTAGTGGATGGTGAGTGGGTGATTGAGACTGTTATTAAATTACCTTATTTACATCGTTTTGATTTGTGGGATGTTGATGGAGAAACCTATTTTATTGGTGCTACTATAGCTGATGTCAAAGAGTCTAAAGATGACTGGAGTCACCCAGGAACTATCTATTATGCTAAATTACCAGAAGTACCAACTGATGGATTAGATCTTAAAGTTCTTAAAGATGGTTTATTTAAAAATCATGGATATATTCGCCATATGGTGGATGGCAAACCACGTGGTACCTTTGGTTGTGATCAAGGAGTATTTGAAGTGATTCCTCATAAATATGAAGAATGGGAAGTAAACCATCTATTGAGTGGTCAAATTAGTGAAGTTGCTTGGTGTGATTTGGATAGTGATGGTCAAGATGAATTAATGACTATTGAACCATTCCATGGAAATTCAATGAAGATTTATAAACTTATTGATGGAAAGTATACTGAAATTTATGCTTATCCATACGAAGTTGATTTTGCTCATACTTTAGTAGGAACAACACTTTGTGGTGTACCAAGCTTTGTTGGTGGTGTAAGACGTAAAGATGCTGAATTATTTTATATACAATGGGTTGATGGAAAATGCCAAGAAACAATTATCGAAAAAGGTGTTGGGCCAGCTAATGTGACAGTGATTAACTTGAAAGATTGTGATTTAATTGTTGCAGCTAACCATACAGATAATAAAGTAGCAGTGTATAAAGTAATAAAAGAGTAATCAACGCTTTCTATTAACTTGGCACTTTACATTTATTTTAGAGTAGAGAAATTTTAAAGTTTATAGAATTGGAGTGAACATAATGTTAGAAGAATTAAAGAAAAAAGTTTATGAAGCAAATATGCTTCTTCCTAAACATAAATTAATAACATTTACTTGGGGGAATGTTTCAGCAATTGATAGAGAAGCTGGTCTTATTGTTATTAAACCTTCAGGTGTTGAATACGATGATATGAGTGCTGATGATATGGTGGTTGTAGATTTAGAGGGAAAAGTTGTTGAAGGTAAATTAAATCCTTCTTCTGATACAGCAACACACGTAAAACTATATAATGAGTTTGAAAATATTGGTGGTGTGGTTCATACTCATTCAAGATGGGCAACAATTTTCGCTCAAGCAGGTAGGGGCGTAAATGTATATGGAACTACACAAGCTGATTATTTTTATGGGAAGATTCCTTGTACTAGAGATATGACTAAAGAAGAGATAGAAAATGAATATGAATATAATACTGGAGAAGTAATAGTTGAAACTTTTAAAGAATTAAACCCTGATAGAATGCCAGCAGTATTAGTGAAAAATCATGGGCCTTTTACTTGGGGTAAAGATTCATTTGATGCTGTTCATAATGCAGTAGTATTAGAAGAAGTTGCTATGATGGCCTTCAATACGGAAATGATGACAAATTTATCAGTAAATGCTATGCCGCAAATGTTATTGGACAAGCATTTCATGAGAAAGCACGGACCAGATGCATACTATGGTCAGAAAAAATAATTCTAAAGTATTGAAAGGTAAAATAGGTAATTAATATGAAAGAGTATATGTTAGGTCTTTATGAAAAGTCTATGCCAAGTAAACTTACTTGGAGAGAAAAACTTTTATGTGCTAAAGAAGCAGGCTTTGATTTTGTTGAAATAAGTGTAGATGAAACAGATGATAAACTCTCAAGGCTAGACATTTCAAAAGAAGAAAGACTTGAGATAGTAAAAGCAGTGTTCGAAACTGGAGTGCCAATAAGAACAATGTGCCTCAGCGGTCATAGAAAGTACCCTATTGGAAGCAGTGATGAAAAAATTAGAAATCGCGGTCTTGAAATTATGGAAAAGGCAATTGATTTTGCCTGTGACTTAGGCATAAGAATAATTCAGCTTGCTGGCTATGACGTATATTACGAAGAATCAACAGAAGAAACTAGAGAATTGTTTAAAGTAAACTTAGCAAAATGTGCAGATATGGCAGCAAAGAAAGGAGTAATACTTGCTTTTGAAACTATGGAAACTGAATTTATGAACACAGTGGAAAAAGCGATGAATTATGTAAATGCAATTAGCTCTCCATACTTACAAGTGTATCCTGATTGTGGAAACATTAAAAATGCAGCAGTTATGTATAATAAAAATGTTGTTGATGATTTAAAAACAGGAGCACATCATATTGCAGCAGTACACCTAAAGGAAACTGTTCCAGGAAAATTCAGAGAAATACCTTTTGGAACTGGACATGTAGATTTTCAAGAAATTATTAGGACTTCTTGGTTATTAGGTGTGAGAAAATATGTTACTGAATTTTGGTATGTAAGTAATGATAACTGGAAAGAAGTAATAGTTGAAGCAAAACAGTTTATGGATAAACATTTTGAAGAAGTATTAAAAGAATTAAATAAAAAAATGAAAATAGCAAAGGTATAGCCAAGAAACATGGGAGGTAGATTTATTCTACCTCCCATATTCCATTTTAAGGGAACGTTTGATAGCAAATACCCTTGTATGATAAGATAAAAGTAACTTAAAAATTAGATAATATGCTATATGTATTGTGGAGGTTACTATGGAAGTAATTAATGTTTTAGGCACTGGATGTGCCATGGTTACAAAGTGTTATAACACATGTTTTACAATTTCAAACGGACAAGAACATTTTTTAGTAGACACAGGTGGGGGAAATACTATACTTTCAAATCTTGAAAAGTTAGATATAAATATCAATGAAATTCACCATGTTTTTATATCTCATAGACATAATGATCACATTACTGGGATTGTATGGATTATTCGTGCGGTAGCACAGCAAATTATAAATGAAAAATATAATGGAAACCTAACAATTTATTGTCATAAGGATAATATTGAGGCAATAAATACTATATCAAGCCTACTTTTAGAAAAAAAATTTACAAAGTACATCGGAGATAGAATAATATTTGATGAAATTTATGATAGGTGTAAGTTTACTATATTAGACTTGAATATAGAGTTTTTTGATATTAGAAGCACAAAACAACTTCAATTTGGTTTCAGCACAACTCTGACAAATGAGAAAAAACTAACCTTTTTAGGGGACGAGCCTTATAGAGAGGAATTATTTGAATACGCTAATAATGTGGACTACCTTCTTCATGAAGCTTTTTGTTTATATTCACAAAAAGATATTTTTAAACCATATGAAAAACATCATGCTACAGTTAAGGATGCATGCGAAAATGCATCTAAATTAAATGTAAAAAACATAGTTATGTATCATACTGAAGATAAAAATATATTAGATAGGAAGAAATTATATACAGAAGAAGGAAGGGGATTTTTCAAAGGAAATATTATTGTTCCTGACGATCTGGATATTATAGAATTATAAACTTTAAGAATGTTTAATGATAATATAATTTAAAATAGTTTTGAAATTGTAATACAATAATTTGTATTAAGGTGCAAGGAGGTAAATTAAAAAATTTGTAATAGATTAAAGCTTATTACTTAGATGGAATAAGCTTTAATCTATTACGGGTATAAAACTACATCTGCTTCAGTCTACGCCACAGATGGGGATAACTCATTCCCAGCTCCTTAGCTGCTTTAGTTTTATTACCTTTAAATCTTTATTTATGGCACTAATTATTCTTACATCAACAGGTATAATTTTGTCATCGCCAATTCTGATAATTTCCTTTTCTTGAATAACTCTTAGTAGTTTTACCTGTATATATTATGACATTTCTCCAACTCCGTCTAAAAATACGGTACCGTTATGTGCCAATTCAAATATACCTGCTTTACCTTCCGGTCTTGCTCCGGTAAAGGCTCCATTTACATAACCAAAAAGCTCACTTTCCAATATACTCTTCGGTAGAGCGGCACAGTTTATGGCAACAAAGGGTTCATCACGTCTATCAACTGAATTTTTTCCTTTAATACATACTCACTTGCCACAAGATTATTAACTAGTTTTGTTATTGTCAATTTATCCTTTTTAATTTTAGATGAAAACTCATGCATACCTAGGAATGACTGAGAGCCACGAAGGCACACGAAGGCAACTAAAATAGTTGCTTAGTGAAGCCGTCACACAGAAGATGAAGGCAGGTCCTCCCAAATCGCTATGCAGGTGTGCTCAGGAGAGATTTAGTGGTGAGTATGTAGAAAAAGACTTTCTTTTATTAATGAAATGAGAAAAGTTTATTATGCATATTAATAAAAATAAATTACTGTTAACGATTGATATTTGTGCAATTGAATATTGTTTCATATATGAGAAAGTATGATAATTAAAGTATAAAATATAAATACACAAGAATTATGAAGTTCCTAAGCTAACGCTTTTACCTAATTGCTTTTAGTGAAAAGGAAAATAAAATCAGCAAGAGCTTATTAAGTTCCGTATGCTTCATAATATAAAATTTGATATCCAGTAGTAATAGTTTTATTCGTGTAATCATGTTTATTATTTTGTGTAGGAGGAGTAAATATGACTTGGAAACATCAAATACCAAGAGAATTAGCCCAAAAAACAGTAGAGATGTTATACAATATTACAGGAATGAATATAAACATTATGGGAGAAGAAGGAGAAATAATAGCAACAGTTCAAAAGGAAAGATTAGGAACTATACATGAGATAGCTAAAAAAATACTAAATGGTGAGATGGAATCATCGGCAACTACTTTAGAACAATCAAAAAAATTAGCAGGAGTACTTCCAGGGTATAATGGACCTATAAAACTTAATAATAAAATAATAGGGTGTATTGGACTTACTGGGGATCCAGAAATATTAAAACCTTTACAATTAATGGCAGCTAAAATTATGGAAGATGAAATTAATAAAAGTATTATGATGGATAAAAAACAGGAGATTATAAACAAAACCTCAATGAAAATTCAAGAAGTTTTTTCTATAATAACTGAAATTTCTAATTCGGCAGAAGATATTCAATTTTCTAGTGAAAATATACAAGGTATAACAAAAAAACTCGAAGAAGAAATTATAAATATAAATAAAGTTTTAGATTTTATAAGAAGTATTGCCCATCAAACTAATTTATTAGGATTAAATGCATCTATAGAAGCATCAAGAGTGGGAGAATATGGAAAAGGTTTTTCGGTAGTTGCTGGAGAGATAAGGAAACTTTCGTGTAATTCAAGCAATTCACTTAAAGATATACATGAAACACTTAATGAAATAAAGCAATTTATATTAGATATTTCTAGTAGAGTAGATGAGAACTTGTTAAAAAATAATGAACAGGTAAGAGGCATTGTGATGGTTGAAAAAAGTGTCTCTAGTATACAGAAGGATATTATGGATATAAGCAACTAACGATAACATGAAATCTAGGAGTTATCCATGTATAATGATTATTGAATTATGTTAATACATTATGATTATAAGTAATTAGAAAATTAATTTTCATATTTATTTAAGTACAAAGGGAGGATTTTACATGACAAACATAAAATTACCTTATGGAAAAAAATTTATCCATGTAAACGTACCAGAAGAAAGACTTGAAGGCATTTTAGAATCTAAAGCTCATGCTTTCAAGACAGAATTATCTGAAGTAGAAATTGTTAGAAAGGCTTTGGACAATCCTGTAGAATCCCAGACTTTAAGGGAGTTAGCAAAAGATAAAAATAATATTGTGATTATATCAAGCGATCATACAAGGCCTGTTCCAAGTGGCATAATTATGCCCTTACTTTTAGAGGAAATAAGAGGTGGCAATCCTAATGCAAATATAACTATTTTAATTGCTACAGGATGTCATAGAGGGACTACAAAAGAAGAATTAGTAGGAAAGTTCGGAAAGGATATTGTAGATAAAGAAAAAATAGTGATTCACGACTGTGATGATGAAGAAAACCTTGTAAAATTAGGAACTCTTCCTTCAGGAGGAGAACTTATTGTTAATAAGTTAGCAGTTGAAGCAGATTTATTAATCGCAGAAGGATTTATTGAGCCACACTTTTTTGCCGGTTTTTCTGGAGGGCGTAAAAGTGTTTTACCTGGTATAGCAAGCAGGACTACTGTTTTAGCTAATCATTGTGCAGAATTTATTGCTCATGATAAGGCACGTACTGGCATTTTAAAAGGAAATCCAGTTCATAAGGATATGGTTTTTGCAGCAGAAAAGGGAAAATTAGCATTTATTATAAACGTAGTAATTGACTCTGAAAAGAAAGTAATTAATGCCTTTGCTGGACATTACAATGAGGCCCATATAAAGGGAACTAAATTTGCAGCAGAACTAGCTGGAGTGAAAGCGAAACCTGCCGATATAGTAATTACAACTAATGGGGGATATCCTTTAGATCAAAATATCTATCAAGCTGTTAAAGGGATGACTGCTGCAGAAGCTACCTGTAATGATAAAGGGGTAATCATTATTGCTGCAGAATGTAGTGATGGACATGGTGGAGAAGCTTTCTATGATACATTTGCAAAAGAACCTTCTGTTAAAAAGATTATGGACCAATTCTTGGCTACTGGACGTAATGAAACTATTGTAGACCAATGGCAATCTCAAATTTTTGCAAGAGTATTATTACACTGTAATGTAATAATGGTAACAAGTTCTCCAAAAGAAATGGTAGAGGCTTTGCATATGAAATGGGCACCTTCAATTGAAGAGGCTATAAATATGGCAGATGAAATACTTAGAAATAAAAATTCTAAGATAACCGTTATTCCAGATGGAGTATCAGTTACAGTTTTATAATCATTAATTTTATTATACATTAAGGTAAAAAAAGAAGGTTCAACAGACTATCAAACTGCCTTTGGAAAAACATCTTTTTGGGTAGAAAAGGCAGTTAACAAATATAATGTTCCTGTTATAGTTATTGCAATTGGGATAGAAGAAAATATAGAACTCTTTATGAAAAGGTTTTGACAGCGTTTTTTCAATAATAAAAATATTATTTTATGGAGGAGATTTAATAATGAATATTAATATTTTAAAACGTATTCGCAAAATACCAGGTGGTATGATGGTTATACCATTATTTTTAGGTGCTATCATAAATACATTTTTTCCTTATTTAATTAATATAGGTGGCTTTACAGAATCACTGGGTAACAAGGGATTCCAAAGTCTTCTTGCTGCATTTATGTTCTGTGTAGGTGCCAACATGACATTAAAAGCTGCACCTAAAATGTTGAAAAGAGGCTTTGCAATTTTATTTGCAAAAGTAGCTATTGCTTCTTTGGTTGCAGTATGCGTTGTTAAATTCTTTGGTGGTAATCTTTTAGGATTATCTGCTTTAGCTATTCTAGCTGCCATGAATGATACAAATGCCGGTATATTTATCGCATTAACTAGTACTATGGGCGATGAAACTGATTCTGGATCTTATGTAGTACAAAGTATTGAAACAGGTCCTTTTCTTACTATGGTAGTATTAGCAGGTGCTGGTTTAGCTACAATTCCATATCTTTCAATGGTTTCAGTTGTTGTTCCTATAATTATAGGGGCGATTTTAGGTAACTTGGATAAGGATATCCGTGAGTTCTGTGGAAGTCATAGTGAATTACTAGTTCCATTCTTCGCTTTTGCTTTAGGTAATGGTATTAATCTAACATCAGTATTTAAAGCTGGTCCAGGAGGATTTTTATTAGGAATTTTAACATGCGTGTTAACTGGTCTTGCTTGTTTCGTTGCTGATAGATTGACTGGTGGTACTGGGATTGCTGGCGTAGCTGCATCAACTACTGCAGGTAATGCAGCAGCTACTCCGAAAGCCGTTGCATTAGCTGATCCTAGCTTTGCTGCAATAGCACCAATTGCAACTCTACAAGTGGCTGCTTCGGTAATAGTAACTGCTATTTTAACACCAATGCTAACAACATTTGTTTATAAGCGTAATCAAAAGAAAAAGTTGAAAGATAATTTAAAAGATGATCATTTGCAGGTAGGCTAAAGTCTTTTGGGTATTTTGAACTGAATCCAATTAAGTGGACATAGCTAAAAAAAAGCTTATGCTACAGCCATCTGGCGATTTATATTGAAATAAGATATCTGCTAATTTTAAACTTTTGTTGCACAGTTTGACATTAATAATGAGGTTCATCTTGAACACATATGTTATCCTGGTCAGGATGAAATCACATAAATTAATTGAAAAATTAGGAAAAACTGAAGTTAGCAAGTAATATATTGATAAAAACAGTTGATTTAAACTATATATTTTAAGTCAGCTGTTTTTAATTTTTTGGTTCATAAACCCCTTTTGAAATGAAAGCTATTCTTAAATGAACTATGATACTAATCTGTACATTTATTATCTGTTATAATATTCTTATTATCATGCTATTTTATATTATGAAGCAATATTCAGTTGAATAAGTATCTAATATTTAATAATAATTTATTTTGTTTATATATATGAAGAGTTTTACATATTTTAAGATTTATTTTCAAAGTCCCAAAGGAGAGATGATTAATGGAAATTTTAAGTGGTGATTTAGCCAAAAGTATTGTTGATAGAACTATGAATGTTGTTAATCATAATATTAATATAATGAATGAGAAAGGCATTATTATAGCATCAGGGGATAGAAGTAGGATTGGAACTATTCATGAGGGAGCAATAATAGCTCTTCAAAGAAAATCAGAATTCAATGTTGATGAAAATCAAAGTAAAAAGTTAAATGGTGTATGTCCAGGCATTAATTTAGTTATCGAATTTCAAAATAGCGTAGTTGGAGTAATAGGTGTTACTGGAAAACCTAAAGAGGTTTTAGGTTATGGTAAGTTAATTAAGATGACAGCAGAAATGATGATAGAACAGGAACATTTTATTAGGGAACTAGAGTGGAATAATAGAATCAAAGAAGAGATGATGGTAGCGCTTATATATAATAAACAAGATTCATTTCTTTTATTAGAGGAATATACTAAAAAATTTAAAATTCCATATGAGCATCCTACGGCTATTTTTATAGTTGAATTAAATTTTGAAGACACTTCAGAAAATAGTGATTTAAATGTATCAAATAGAATAATTAGTTTATTAGAGGGAACATTTAAAGAATCTTTAGCAGCAATGATTAATTCAAAAACAATTGTATTGCTACATAAGTGCTTACGTAGCAATAATAAAATTGCAGATTACCAAGAAAGAATAAGAGAAGTTAATGAAAAAATACACACACAAATAGGGGTTAATGCAAAAATATCAACAGGAAAAGTATATGATAAGTTGTCTGATGTGCATAAGTCTTTTGATATAGCTAAAGAAACACTTTTGTTTGGAAAGAAAATGTATCCTGATGATAATACTTATATTTTTGATTCATTAAAGTGTGAGATGATGTTTTCTCAAAATAATGCAAAGTGGAAAATAAATGAATTAGAAGATACCTATGAATTAATAGCTTTACATGATAAAAATGGTGAATTAAGAGAAACATTAAAAGTACTCATAGAGGAAAATGGAGAACTTAACAATGTATCACAGAGATTATTTATACATAGAAATACTCTTAGCTATCGCTTAAATAAAATTTATAAGGTAACAAACAAAAATCCTAGAAAATATACAGATTTATTTTGGATTTATAGTGCTATGATTAACTTTCAAAAAAGATAACAACAATTCATTATGCAAATAAATAAAAACAAATTGTTGTTAATGATTAATATTTGTGCAACTGAATATTGTTTCATGTATGAAAAAGTATGATAATAAAAGTATAAAAAAGAAGATACATAAGTATTTAAAATGTAATAACATTAGATTAAATAAATATAAACCATTTATTGTACAGAGATTATTTTTTATAAAAGGAAATTCCGAAAATGTTGGTTTATATGTTAATCTTTGAAATCGAATTCATAATCGGTAGTATGGAATACTAGGTATTTTTTTGAAAACAATTATCTATAGATTTTTAGAATAAGGATATATAACTAATATTTGGAGGGATAGATATGAAAGAGAACTTAACTATTCTATTGGCACCAGATTCTTTTAAAGAAAGTATGACCGCAAAAGAAGTCTGTGAAGCCATGGAGAGAGGAATTAAAAAAGTAAATGAAAATATTAAATGTATACATGTTCCGATGGCTGATGGTGGAGAAGGAACTATGCAATCTCTAGTAGATGCTACAGGGGGGGAAGTATATAAATTAAAGGTAGTTGGACCACTTGGAAATGAAATAGAAGCAGAATATGGTATATTAGGAGATAGAGAAACGGCAATATTGGAAATGGCCAGCGCAAGTGGAATTCATTTAGTGCCATTAGAAAAAAGAAATCCGTTGATAACAACAACTTATGGTACTGGTCAACTAATAAAGGCATGTTTAGACCATGGGGTAAAAAAGTTATTAATAGGTATTGGTGGTAGTTCAACTAATGATGGTGGTATAGGAGTTGTGCAAGCCCTAGGTGGAAAACTTCTAGATAGGGAAGGAAAGGAGCTAGGATTTGGAGGTGGAGAATTAGATAAGCTTGCTACTATAGATTTAACTGGTTTTGATACAAGGGTAAAGGACGTTATAGTAGAAGTAGCTTGTGATGTTAACAATCCATTGTGTGGAGATAGAGGGGCTTCAAATGTATTTGGGCCGCAAAAAGGAGCTACTTCTAAAATCATAGAAGTATTAGATGGTAATTTAAGACATTATGCTAGTGTAATTAGAGAACAATTAGGCAAAGATATTCTAGATGTACCAGGTTCAGGGGCAGCAGGAGGACTAGGAGCAGGACTTATGGCATTCTTAAATGGTACTTTAAAAAAAGGTATAGAAATGGTAATTGAATATGCAGGCTTAGAAGAAAAAGTAAAATGTGCAGATATTGTTTGGACCGGTGAAGGAAGCATTGATTTTCAAACTAAATATGGTAAAACTCCTTTAGGGGTAGCAATAGTTGCAAAAAAATATGATAAGCCTGTAATAGCATTTGCTGGAAGAGTTGGTCAAGATATAGAAGTATTATATGATAACGGGATTGATTCAATATTCAGCATTATTAAAGAGTTAACTACGCTAGAAGAAGCCTTAATAAAAGGAAAAGAAAATATGGAAAAAACTGCTGAAAACATAACAAGATTAATGAATTTAATATAACTAAAAGAGTAGTAATATACATTACAGAAAGGACAGGAGAATTAGTAATGAAAAAAACTAAGATTGTATGTACTATAGGTCCTGCAAGTGAAAGTAGAGAAGTAATATTAAAATTAATCTTAGCTGGTATGAATGCCTCAAGACATAATTTTTCTCATGGAGATCATGAAGGAAATGGGAGAGGAATAAAACTAGTTAAAGAAATTAGTGCAGAATTAAACAAGCCTATTGCTATTATATTAGATACTAAAGGACCGGAAATTAGAACAGGAAATTTCGAAGCTGGTAAAGTAGAATTAAAAGAGGGAACAAAGTTTACTATTGCAGCTGGTGAAGACATAGTTGGTGATGAGAGTATTTGTTCAGTAACATATGAAAAGTTATATGAAGATGTACAACCAGGAAATAGTATTTTGATAGATGATGGTTTAGTAGGGTTAGAAGTTGAATCTATTGAAGGAAATAGGATTCATTGTATAGTGAAAAATACAGGATTTATTGGGAATCATAAAGGTGTCAATGTTCCAGGAGTTTCAATACAACTTCCAGCCATAACAGAAAAGGATATTTCTGATATAAAGTTTGGCATTGAACAAGATATAGATATAGTTGCAGCATCTTTCGTAAGAAAGGCATCGGACGTATTATCCATCAGAAAAATTTTGGAAAAGAACGGTGGAAGTAATATATTAATATTCTCAAAGATAGAGAATCAAGAAGGAATTAATAATATAGATGAAATAATAAAATTCTCTGATGGTATAATGGTTGCAAGAGGAGATTTAGGTGTTGAAATACCATCAGAAGAAGTTCCTCTAGTACAAAAAAGGATAATAGAGAAATGCAACGAAGCTGGGAAACCAGTTATAACAGCAACTCAAATGTTAGATTCTATGATGAGAAATCCGAGACCAACAAGAGCTGAGGCATCAGATGTAGCTAATGCTATATTTGATGGTACCGATGCTATAATGTTAAGCGGAGAAACTGCAAGTGGAAAATACCCAGTTGAAGCAGTTACTACTATGGCAAGAATTGCAGAGAGAACTGAAAGTTCAATTAAATATGAAGAGAACCTGAGAAAAAAAGATTCTTTTTCTATTGAAAATGTTGCAAATGCAATAAGTTTAGCTGCTTGCACTACAGCTATGGAATTGAAGGCTTCAGCAATAATTACGGCTACGCAAAGTGGAAGTACAGCAATAATGGTTTCAAAATACAGGCCAGGATGTCCAATTGTAGCCGTTACTCCTTATAAAAAAGTTGCAAGGAAGCTAGCTTTAAATTGGGGAGTAGTTCCAATACTTGCACCAAAGGTAGAAACAACTGATGAGCTAATTGCTATATCCGTAGCTATGGCATCAGAGAGTGGATTGGTGAAAAAAGGTGATTCAGTTATAGTAGCGGCTGGAATACCAGTAAACTATTCAGGAACTACTAATATGATTAAAGTTCATAATGTATAAGATGTAGTGAATTTATAGATTTTATTGACAAAGTTATGCAAATAAAATAAAACTATTAATAGAAGTAGGCAATTATTGTGTGCTTCTTTTTTTATATTTATATTATTTTTTATAAGTAAAATATAGTCTCATTATTTAATTTGCAAAAAATAATGCATAATTGGATTTTTTTTCTTTGACTTAAAGGGGGATTTCTAAATGATAAAAATTAGCAATATTATTCTTTCAGTAAGGAATTTTGATGAAGCAATAAAATTTTATACGCAATGTCTTGGATTTCAATTAATAGCAGATAATATAGAACATCTTGATTTTAGGTGGGTAACTATTTCTCCACAAAAACAAAATGAAACGACTATAGTACTTGTTGAGGAAAATACTACAGAAAAGTTAAATAGCATAGGTATTCAAGCCATTGATTATGTTTTTATGTCAATAATAACCGATAATTGTGAGGTTGATTACCAAGTTATGAAAAATAAAGGAGTAAGGTTTTTTGGTAAACCTATTAAAACACCTTTTGGTATAGAAGTTATATTTGAAGATTTGTATGGAAACAAATTTGATTTAGTGCAACCAATAGTTTAGTACTATCACTCTTAGTATTGTTAGATTTTTCTATACATAGAGAGGAAATAAGAAGTAGGATAGAAAATTTTAATTTATTAGATATAATAAATTGAAAGCTTATTTAAGAGAATTTATAATTATAAATAAAAATAGGATTGGATATTTTTTTATAAATGCTATAATCATAGATAGAAATAAAATTATTAAATTAATATATGATATTTGATGATAATATGAATAAAGGTGTCAAGAAGCCAGTTCTTGAGGAATTGGACAAGGAATTTATTATTGCTATTTTTAAGTAAATATTTAGGAATAGAGGGTAAAGCCTCTATTCCATTTTTGAAGTTTGAATTTTATTGAAAATAGGATGAAACTTTTAAATTTATAAACAGAGAGGGGCTAGTAGCAAGATGAATAATATAAACGATATTGTTTCTCGAAATGTACAGAATATAGAAATTTCAGGGATTAGAAAGTTTTTCAATAAGGTAGTTAAATATCCAGATGCTATTTCTTTAACTTTAGGGCAGCCTGATTTCAATGTACCTGAAAAAATAAAGGAAGCTATTATTAAAGCGATAGATGATAATAAGACTACATACACATCAAATGCAGGTATTTTAGAACTCAGGAAAGAAATATCAAAATATTTAAAAACTCAGCATATAGATTACCATGAGGATGAGATATGTATTACAGTAGGTGGTAGTGAAGGATTAATGGATGTTTTTACAGCACTATTAAATCCTGAAGATAAGGTACTAATACCAACACCGGCTTATCCAGCTTATGAAAGTTGTGTAAAGCTTCTAGGAGGGCAAATTGTAAATTATAACTTAAAAGAAGACTTTTCTATAAACTTTGATGAATTAGAAGAGTTAATAAATAAAGAAAAGCCTAAAGTTATGGTAGTATCATATCCTTCTAATCCAACAGGAGCTATATTATCTAATGAAGATAATAGTAAACTCTATGAAATAATTAAGGATAACGAAATAATAGTTATAAGTGACGAAATGTATAGCGCACTATGTTTTGAAGATACGTACTATTCTATAGCTCAATTTGATGATATAAAAAACAAGGTAATAGCTGTTGGTGGATTTTCAAAAATGTTCTCTATGACAGGTCTTAGAATTGGATACATATGTGCAGCAGAAAGATTCATGGAGGCTATTATGAAGGTACATCAATATAATGTATCTTGTGCGCCTTCTATTGTGCAATGGGGAGCATACGAAGGTCTTAAAAGTTGTATGTCAGACGTAGAATATATGAGAACAGAATTTATTAAAAGAAGAGATTATCTGTATGGAAGATTTATGGAAATGGGATTTGAATCAAATATTCCAATGGGAGCTTTTTATATGTTTCCGTCTATAAAGAAATTTAATATGAAAAGTGATGAATTCTGTGAAAGACTTTTAAAAGAAGCAGGGGTTGCTGTAGTTCCAGGATCTGCTTTTGGAGTAGGCGGAGAGGGATATATGAGAATATCCTATGCCTACAGCATGGACCAATTAAAAGAAGCTGCTGATAGAATTGAAAATTGGATAAGAACATCTAATATAAGGTGAAATTATTATTTTTATAGACACCCATGTCCGAAAGTTGAGGGTGTCTATATAGATAAAAAATCTAGAACTTAGACTTATGCTAGGTATTGCGGTGGGTTTATCTGATAGTACATTTAATAATTGTTAGTTAGTTCTTGGTGAAGCTACTTTAGAAAATTAGTTAGTTTAAATATTGTCTGAGCGTAAGCGAGTTTATTTAAACTAACTAATTTTCTTGAGTAGCGAACCTTAGAAATAACTAATAATTGTTAATAGTACAGAAGATAAATCCACTATAATACCGGGGATAAGTCTAAATTCGGGCTTTGGCTTATCTATAATTTAACTACATCATCCATAGAATATAGACCTTTTTCTTTTCCATACATAAATTCACAAGCTTTAAGAGCACCCATGGCAAATACTTCTCTGGATATAGCATAGTGGCTAATTTCTATAACTTCCCCTTGACCAGCAAAGATTACTTCATGGTCCCCAACTATGCTTCCACCTCTTATAGCATGTATTCCAATTTCTTTATGATTTCTTTTTGCAATTCCTTCTCTACCGTGAACAAAAATAGTTTCTTCCGGTACTGAGTTCTTTATAGTGTTTGCGAGAAGAAGAGCAGTGCCACTTGGAGCATCAACTTTTTGATTATGATGCTTCTCTATTACCTCAATATCAAAATTTTTGTATAATAATCCGCTTATATTTTTTAATACATTGTTTATTACATTCACACCAATTGACATATTAGCTGAACGGAACATAGGTATTTCTTTAGAGGCTTCATTAATTTTTAGAAGCTGCTCGTCAGTATACCCTGTTGTACATAAAACAACTCCAATATTTTTTTCTTTAGCATATTTAATAAGGCTATCTGCTGCATCTGGTCTTGAAAAATCAAGAATTACATCTGCTTCTACTGTACAATCGGATATATTAGAAAACACAGGATAAGTAGAGTTATCAGTATTTTTATCAATACCTGCCACTATGCTTAAATCAGGAAAATTTGATACTAAACCTGATATTACTTTTCCCATTTTTCCATTGCAACCACTTAATATAAGTTTAACCATATGAAAACCCTCCTTGATAAAAAAATGAGAATTGAGAAAAATCAATCTTAATTCTCAATTGTTTATTCTCAATTCCAAATTTAAATAACACTATTTGATTTTCAATATTAAAATGTTTGTATTATTTTAAAAGACCATAATTCTTTAGTTCCTTTTTTAATACTTCCAGGTTTGCTTCAGTCATATCACATAATGGAAGTCTTAAGTTTCCAACTTTCATATCTAAAAGGTTCATTGCTGTTTTTATAGGGATAGGATTTGTTTCTATAAATAACGAATTAGTTAAAGCTAAGGAATCTAGTTGCAATTTTAAAGCTTCCTTAGTTTTGCCAGCAAGGTATAATTCGCAGAGATCATGAACATCTTTAGGAATTATATTTGCAATAACAGAGATTACGCCTACACCGCCTAATGAAAGTATAGGAATTATCTGATCATCGTTTCCTGAGTATATATCAAGTCTATCTCCGCATAAAGCTTTTATTTCAGCTATTTGGCTTATATTCCCACTAGCTTCTTTAACAGCAATTATATTATCAAAATCGCATATCTGTTTTAATGTCTTTGGAGTAATATTCATACCTGTTCTTCCGGGAACATTGTATACGATTATAGGAACTGTAACACTTGTAGCTATAGCCTTAAAATGTTCTACGAGTCCCTTTTGTGTAGTCTTATTATAATAAGGAGTTATTACTAAAAGTCCATCTACCCCTATACCTTCAGCCCATTTGCTCATATTTACTGATGCTGCAGTATTATTTGTTCCAGTACCAGCTATTACAGGAATTCTCTTTTTTACTATGTCTACAGCAAATTTTATTGTTTCTTTTCTTTCTTGTTCAGTCATAGTAGAAGCTTCACCAGTAGTTCCACAAACAATTATGGCATCTGTACCTGATTTAATATGCCATTCTAATAGTTCTTCTAATTTTTTAAGATCTACTCCTTGAGTATTAAAGGGGGTAACAATAGCAACACCTGAACCTTTAAATAAACTCATACAAACACCTCGTCTTTATATATTTATAAATAATTTATATAAATATACTTTTTATATAAATTATTTATTTCCATTAATTATATATTCTGCAATTTGGATTGCGTTTGAAGCAGCACCTTTTCTAATGTTATCTGCAACAACCCATAAATTTAAACCATTATCTGAGCTAAAGTCTCTTCTAATTCTTCCAACGAAAACTTCATCATGACCAGCTGCATCTAAAGGCATTGGATAAACTAGATTCTGTAGATCATCCTTTAAAACTATTCCGTCGAAATTTTTGTATAATTGAAAAATATCCTTTAGTTCAAATTCTTTATTTAACTCTACATTAATACTTTCACTGTGCCCATATGCTACAGGAACTCTAACTGTAGTAGCTGTAATTTTTAAAGTATCATCGTGAAATATCTTTTTAGTTTCGTTTACCATTTTCATTTCTTCTTTTGTGTATCCGTTATCTAAGAAAACATCAATATGAGGTATTACATTACCTGCTATTGGATAAGGGAACTTTTTAGGTGAGTTTCCTTTATAACCTTCAAATAAATCGTTATATCCACTCATTCCAGCACCTGATACAGCTTGATATGTTGAATATATAATTCTGTTTATTCCATATTTATCATGTAAAGGCTTTAATGCAACAACTGCTTGTATTGTAGAACAGTTAGGGTTTGCGATTATTCCTTTATTCCATTTAATATCTTCTGGATTTACCTCTGGTACAACTAGTGGTATTTCAGGATCCATTCTCCAAGCACTACTGTTATCTATAACTGTGGATCCATATCTAGCGAAAATAGGTGCATATTCTTTACTTACATCTCCACCAGCAGAGAATAACGCAAAATCTATCTTTTTAGTTTTAATATTATCTTCTTTTAGCTCTTCTATAACAAAGTCATTATTTTTAAACTTTAATGTTTTTCCTGCGGATCTTGCAGATGCAAAGAAATAGATTGTGCCTACTGGAAAATTCCTTTCTTCTAATACTTCAATAAATTTGCGGCCTACCATTCCTGTACAGCCAACTACTGCTACATTATAGTTCATTTTAAATACCTCCAAAACTTTCTAATATTATATTATTGTATATATTATATAACTGCTACAAATAAAAATATATACTTTTTTGTTTATATATAATTTATATGTATATAAATGCATATTCATAGAATCATATTTCCTGTTAGTCCTCATATAATACTTAAAAACTAATGTGTATATTTATCTTACCTACTATATATTATATGTATAGTTTTTACTATTTGTATTGGTAAAAGTGCTTTAAATATTGCAAAAAATGCTATTATATTTCATAGGATTAAGGCAGACTATTAATTTAAGTGTATGATGAAGTGAAACTTGAATCAGATGGTGTTTCATATAAATATGGGAGTATTAGAGTGGGTAGTCATCGGATAAAAGTAATATATTTAAATTTAATACAAAAATTTCATCAGGTTGAATAAAAAAATGGATAAGTAACCAGAATATATTATATAGAATTATGTATAGTTACAATAATATAGTTTGTATATATATTGATTACTAACACTAAAGGGAGGCAGTGGTGTGAAATATAAAAAAGATGCAGCTTTTGCTGTTATACTTTCTTTACTTTTACTTGTAAATTTATCAGGTTGTAGAAAAAATAATGAAAAAAGTGTAATGGCTCAATATGATAAAGGCCAGTATTTAAATATATCTTTAGATAATGAGCCAAAGACTTTGGATCAATCTAAATCAGTAGATGTATATTCTTCTCAAGTTCTTGCAGAGGTTAATGAAGCATTAACAAGAGTTGAAACAAATAAAGATGGTAGCGATGTAGTCAAGCCAGCAGGTGCAGAAAAGTGGGATATATCATCTGATGGATTAAAGTGGACTTTTCATTTGAGAGATAATAATTGGTCTGATGGTATCAACGTAACAGCTAAGGATTATGAATATAGCATAAAAAGGACTTTAGACCCTAATATTGCTTCTCAAGATACATTTTTGTTGTATCCCATAAAAGGAGCAAGAGAATACAGTGACGTGGAAAAAAATAAAAATGGAAAAATAGAATCAGATATAGTAGGGGTCAAGGCTTTAGATGATAAAACATTAGAAATAACCCTTGGAAGCCCTTGTGCATATTTTTTGAATTTAACGAGCCTTAATATAATGCAGCCACAAAGGAAAGACATAGTTGATAAGTATGGAGATAAATATGGTTTGGAGTCGGATGCAATGGTATTTTGTGGACCATTCAAAATTAAACAATGGATTCATAACAATAAAATTGAACTAACTAAAAATGAAAGCTACTGGGATTCTAAATCAGTAAAATTGCAAAAAGTAACAATGAAAATTATAAAATCGGACATAGATGTATCAAGTGAATTGCAAGGAGGTTCTCTGGATACTGGGAAAATTATAAAACCAGAATTGAAAGATAAACTTGATAAAACAACAAAATTTGATAGTATAAAAATTTCAAAAGCTTCTACAAATTATGAAATTTATAACCAAAAAGATAAGTTATTCAGTAATTCTAAAATAAGAAAAGCATTTGCTATTGCCTTAGATAGAGAGGAAATCTCAAAAAATCTCTGGAAGAGCATATATACACCAGCATATGCATTTGTACCGCCTTCGTTGGAGATAGGTACTGAAGATTTTAGACAAAAGTCAAACTTTGAACCAATAAAAAAGTTAAAAGAAGATAACACTAACCCAAAAGCTCTTTTTATAGAAGGACTGAAGGAGCTGGGCATGAATCAAGACCCAAGTGAAATTACTATTAGTTATTTGCAACCCAATATAGATACAAATCAAAAGGAAATAGCTGAGCTTTTCAAGCAGATGTATACAAAAAAGCTTGGAGTTAACATTAAGCTTGAATATGTGGATTATGATCAATTCCAAAGAAGGATTACAACTGGAAATTACCAAATTTCTACCATGACTTGGTCAGCAGATTATAATGATCCGATGGCGGAATTCGACATATGGATGACGGATATAAATATGATATGGACAGGATGGTCAAATTCTAAATATGATAATTTGATTAAAAATGCAAGTCTTCTTGGAAATGATAAAAATGAGGAAAGATTTAAGTACTTTAAAGATGCCGAGAGTATTTTACTTTTAGAGGATGTAGTAATATCTCCAACTGTTTATAGAAATAAACAAATTTATAAGTGCAAATATGCTAAAGAACTAATGTATCCTTTATTTGGACCGGAAATAGAACTAAAATATGCTTACACACAAGGCAGAAATGACTAATGTTTTTACAAAAATATGTAATGTATAAATAATACTATTAGTGTAAAAAATAATGGAATGAAACTTGAATCAGGTTGGACTTCTATCTCCAACTGATTCTTAGTTATCAGTTAAACAGAAATAGTGGGAGGTTGGTGTAATATGGCAAATGCTCCGCTTAAAAAGGTTATAAAGGCTAAATTGAAATCTCATAGAGAGTTAACGGAAGCAGAAAAATTAAGAGAAAAACTTAAATATGAAATAGCAGATGAGCTAGGGCTTAGTGAAAAGGTCAATGAAATTGGATGGAGTGGGCTTACTGCGGAGGAAACTGGGAGGATAGGAGGAATAATGACTAGAAGAAAAAAAGAACTGAAGCTTCCTAAAAATGAAGTTATTTTAAATAGCCAAAAATAAAGTTAAGCTATTGAAAATTAAAATTATATATGAAGTGTAGCCAAGCAAATCCCATAAAGTGAAACTTAAATGAGATTTGCTTAATTTATAAGTTTACATTATTGACTTATAAGTTAAAAATATATAATATTAATGGATGAATAATAATTAGTTTGATTTTACTCATTCTGAAAGGAAGCTAGTATGGATTGTTATAAAGAGTTTGCACATATTTATGATGAACTTATAAACAAAGATATAGAGTATGAAAAATGGGCAAATACAATATTAAAAATCTGTGAAGAACAAAGTTTAGATAAAAATGATTATCTTGATTTAGGATGTGGCACAGGCAATTTAACAGAGCAAGTAGTATGTAAGTTTGATAATACATGGGCGGTAGATTTATCCTATGAAATGCTTACAGAAGCAGAAAATAAGATGCGAAACAAGGGTAAAAAGGTTAAGTTTATATGCCAGGATATAACTGAACTTAATTTAAATAGAAAGTTTGACCTTATAACTTGTTGTTTAGATTCTACGAATTATATATTAGATGAAATTGGAGTCCAAAAGTATTTTAAATGCGTATTTGACCATTTAAAAGATAAGGGAATTTTTATTTTTGATATAAATTCCTATTATAAATTGACACAAATACTTGGTAATAATATATATAACTATGATGATGAAAATGTAACTTATATATGGGAAAATCATCTTGAAGATGAAATTGTGGACATGTACCTCACCTTTTTCGTAAAGGAAGGGGAAGTCTATAGAAGATTTGATGAAGAGCATAGTGAAAAAGCTTATAAGTTTGAAGAAATTAAGCTATTACTATGTGAGTCAGGATTTGAAATTATAAGAATAATGGATAACTATGAACATAAGGATATAATTGATACTACTGAAAGAATAGTTTATGTAGTAAAGAAAAAAAGTACAAAATCCTTATAGAATATAGCATACATTGAGGAGGGTATTATTATGGCAGATAAATTAGTAAGAGCTACTGCGAGTAATGGAGATATTAGAATAATAGCAGCAATAACTACAGAGCTTGTAAATGAAGGAGTTAAATTTCATAACTGTGCCCCAACGGCGGCGGCAGCTCTTGGCAGGATGCTTACAGCAGGAAGTCTTATGGGAGCTACACTTAAATCTGAGAAAGATGCTTTAACACTTCAAATGTCAGGTGGAGGAGAGGCAAAAGGAGTAGTAGTGACTTCTTATGCTGATGCTAGGGTAAAAGGATATATAGGAAATCCTTCTGTAGATTTACCAGCTAATAGTAAAGGGAAACTTGACGTTGGCGGAGCTATAGGTAAAAATGGAAACTTAGTTATCATAAGAGATATGGGGCTAAAAGAGCCATATGTTGGTCAAGTACCTATTTATACAGGGGAAATAGGAGATGATTTGGCATACTATTTCACAGTTTCAGAACAGACACCATCAGCTGTAGGGTTAGGAGTTTTAGTCAATACGGATTTAAGTATAAAGGCAGCAGGTGGATTCATAATTCAAATGATGCCTGGTGCTAATGAACTAGCTGCAGATTTAGTTACGTACAGACTTCAGGAAATACCATCTGTAACAGAAATGATAACTAAAGGAATGACTATAGAAGAAATTCTTAATTACATATTTGAAGATATGGATTTGAAAATACTTGATAGTATGATACCAGCTTATAAATGTGATTGTTCAAGAGAAAAGGTAGAAAGAGCTTTAATAAGTATTGGACAAAAGGATTTAGAGGAGTTATACAATGAAGGTAAAGCAGAAGAACTTAAGTGCCATTTCTGCAATAAAGCTTATAAATTTACTCATGAAGAAATAGGGGAAATAATAAAATCTGCTACTGATAAGTAATTAACAGTCAGAAAAATAAAGTAGAAAAATAAAGTAATTAGTTGAGGTAACGAGAAATAGGGAACTAATTCAAGATAATGACTAATTACTTTATTGACAAATTCACCGTAATTTTGTATTATAATATTTGTCGGAACTGTTAAACAAACAGTAAGCGATAAACACTTTGCAAAAAAAGTGTTGACAGCTTCAAAAATAAGTTATATAATATTAAATGTCTTAAGGACATAGCGTTTGGGCGCATAGCTCAGCTGGGAGAGCATCTGCCTTACAAGCAGAGGGTCACAGGTTCGAGCCCTGTTGTGCCCACCAAACGCGGCCCAGTGGCTCAGTTGGTTAGAGTGCCGGCCTGTCACGCCGGAGGTCGAGGGTTCGAGTCCCTTCTGGGGCGCCACTTATGGCTACATAGCGCAGTCGGGTGAGCAGAGGACTGGAAAACCCTGTGGC
>Ga0183101_1000766_pt2 | contig 33789 bp, 43 predicted proteins | sample Biomet3_FD_127790 | JGI IMG/M metagenome (GOLD analysis project Ga0183101, IMG submission 127790) | Microbial communities from bioreactor (seeded with sewage sludge) at LBNL, California, USA - Biofuel metagenome 3 | ecosystem: Engineered > Bioreactor > Anaerobic > Unclassified ...
ATTTAATGGGACTGCTTCAATTAAGGTTTCCATTACTATAACTGTTACTGTAATTATTATTATAAATTTTTTTAATAGCTTCATTCTAAAACCTCCTGTAATTCTATCTAATTTATAGGATTACTTTTAAAAAGAAATTTATTCTAAATTCTATATTAATAATTATAAATACGTTCTTATAATATGATATTTAAGTTCTTTATACTTATTTTATATATTAATTGATATTCACTTTAATTTTAAAGAATACTTCATATTTAACATTCTAAACCTACATTTTATAGAATTTCTATATGAAAACAAAAAATATGGTAAATTCATTTCTGAATATCACCATATTTAAGTAATCCTCTCAATTAATTATTTTTTATATACGGAATATAATTTTATAAATACTTTTCTTATTATTAATAAGACATAATAGATAATCACTATATCAAAGAATAAATTTACTATATTAATGTTCATTCCAATATTTCCATTAAATAAGTTACTGAATAAATAAGAACTTCTTCCGTCTCCTTGATATACAGACCAATAATTTAAAGGAAAGCCAAACGCGTACTCAAAAAAGCTTCCCACATTCTGTTCTATTTTCCCCGGCAAAATAAAGGTACTTATTAAAACTATTAATATACTTAATTTACATTCTAAAGTCTCTATTCTTCTCTTGCCCTTCATATTTACTAATTCTAAAGTTTCCTTTAAAAACATATATCCAAAAACAACTGCCGGTATTAAAAATATTAAAGATATAATTGCTGTATAATGTAGCCCTGTATCAACATTTGACCATGGACCTAAACCTATAGACTTTAATATAAGATCCCCGTAACTAGGATTTCCTCCTAATGAAATTCCAAATAATATTCCTAAAGCAAACAACATTAATGAAGTTATTCCTAGCAATACCTTTCTGTTAATTTTACTCAAAATTCACACCTCTATTTAAACAATATTTTAACTTTAATTACTTATATATACATTATATTCTTTAAATCCATGTTTCACAATATCTCTTTTGCCATTGAGCTATTACATGTTATCTTCAACTAAGAACCTGGCTTTCTAACTTTTAAATTTATTATCTCCCATGATACATAACACTAAATTTTTCATTTACTACAATTTCATATTGATTTTTAAAAAATATATCTGCCAACATCTATACGACTCTACGGATAATAGTTTTACTTATGTTTATAATAATTAAGAGATAAATATATTGAAATACCAAATCAGAATGCATATCTTATTATACAAAAGCACTTAATGAATATTTCCAGGGGAATATTAAAGGTACAATGTTTAATTTAGGCGCAACTTGCCACCTAATTCATGACTTTACAGTTCCTCAACATGCTAATGTTCGCTTCTTTGCTTTCATTAATCTAATTCTATCAACCAATTGTGATTTATGCTATTCCATTTTAAATCTAATACACATAGGGACCGAACTTCATTGGTTCAGTCCCTATATCTTCAATGCTATATATGAGTTTGTAATACTATCATCGCCATTATAATATGTTAATATTGTTATTACACCTATTCTTGATATTGAATCTATACCAGCTAAACTTGGCTAAATACTATTCACTATAGATACCAAACTAAGATCTGGGACTTATTCATATAGCTCGCCAAAATAGGTACTAAGAATCTCATTATTTTAGTATTTGTCTCATAGCTCTACCTTTTTCACTATAACTACTATCATTTACAGATTGAACCTTAAATTTTCCGTTTTCATATACAACTTTTGATATACTTGAATTATCCATATTCCTTATATCGAAATTTTTATCTAAATGTTCAATAAATACTCTAAGCATTCCTCCATGAACTACTATTAGAATATTCCCTCCACCATCTTCTTCATTTTCAATACATATATTATTTATAGTTGTTACAAATCTTTTTAAAGCTGTATTATAATCTTCAGCCTCATGAGTTTCATCTAATGCAGCACATGAATCACAATATGCCCTTTGAAAATCATATTTTTCTGCCATTTCTTCAAATGAAGTTACATTAAGGAAATCAAGTATCGCCTTAAACTTTATCTTCTCAAATTCTCCTTCATATTTTCCAAAATATACTTCTCTTAAGCCTTCAAATTCTTTTAGTTCTAAGTCCCCACTTGCCTTATTCTCTTTTATGACAATTTGAGCTGTTTTTATTGCTCTTCCTAAATCACTGCTGTAAACTGCTTTAAACTTCACATCACTAAGTCCTAATCCCGTATTTACGGCTACTTCAATTCCTTCCTTAGTTAGAACTCCATCACACCATCCTTGAGTCCTTCCTACTTTATTTAAGATAGTTTGCCCATGCCTCATCAAATATAAAGTAACTCTTCCCTTATTTTTATCACTCATTTTTTCCCCCATACTGCAAAATCATCTACCTCTTCTAATTTATATAAATAAATTATATCATAAATTGTAAATACTGGCATAATTAATCTTTAATTATGAGCTATAGTATAATATTGAATCTATTTATTTAATTCAATATGCTAAATTATTTTAGCTACTCCCCCTTGATTTCTATAGATAACTTAAGTTATACTAATTTTGCAAAATGGACTTGGTGGCAACGAAAGTTGCTGCCTTTTTTATTCTTTAGGCGGTTACGATTCGTAAAGAGAATAAAAAAGATATTCTTTTATTCCCTAAATCATATAAGATTCTAAATGACCTAAATTATTTTATTTGCTGTATAAATGACTACATTTTAAATTTGGTTTTAATCAATTAAACTTTTATAATATAGAAGGTTTAGCATAAGTTTCTATGAACTAACTTTTCCAAATATATATGTAATTATGCGTCCACATTTATTGGCAATACAATTGTAAATTCAGTCATATATTCATTGCTTTCAACTTTAATTCTTCCATTATTCTTTTCAATTAATTCTCTTACTATACTTAAACCATAGCCATGATTCTTGTTATTATTATTTTTAGTAGTAAATCCAGAATCAAAAATTTTATTAATTATGTTATCGGGAATCTTTTCCCCGTCATTTGCTATATTTATAACTATATTGTTTAAGTCCTCATATGATTCAGCAATTATAGTCCCCTTATTCTTCATAGCCTTTACCGCATTGTTGACTATATTAATTATTATTCGATATAAATCCATCTCTTTCATTGTTGTTAACCTAAAATTGGCATTATCGTATACAATAACTTTTATATCATCTCTTATAACATGCTTAGTAGCTAGCGATAGAAGTGAAGAGCCTTCAGCATCTTTTTCATAAACATTTCCGCTGTTTTGATATGTATTTATAATTCTTTTCAATAAGTTGGACGCATCTTGATACATATTCATATCACAGAGTTCATATAAACTTAAAATATTTAGATTGTAATTATCTTTTATATTTTTAAGTTCAATATTTTTTGATGTTAAAATCCCATTCAATTTATATATTTCATCTGAATCTCTTTTAATCTTTCTAAAATCTATTATATTAAAGATTATAAATGCAATTAAAGCTATAACTATAATATTTCTTGATAATACCGGCTCAATATCGTATGAAATATTATATAAAGAAATCAAAAAATCAGGAAAGAAACTTATTATAATTATGTATTTTACAGAGTTACTTTCATCTAGTAATAGCTTATAAATCTGCTTAATTTTGCTTTTAAATAAAAAGCATAAAATAAATAAGAGTATCTGAGAGAGATACACAAGTGTAATGTATATATTCGCTATATGATCTTCCAATGAATTAACATCTAGCATTACATATAGTATATTACCAAATGTCGACACCCATATAATTACTATTGAATATATTAAACTGTATGCTATTATTGGATTCAGTACATTTTTTCTGAAAGTAAAATATATAATTAATATTCCTAAAGCATGTGTTATAAATATACATATTGATAAATTTCCAAGTAAGTATGTTATATAAAAGCCATCTACCGATAGAAGTATCACACTTAATATCAATTCTTTTATTTTTACTATTTTGTCCTCTTCCAAGCAATAATTAACTATATAAATAAACAATATACTTTGAAAAATAGTAATTAATGCATCAATGTATTGCACTTCCAATTTACATCTCCTTTTATAATGTTAAATAATCATATAAACAAGTTTTATTATCTTAACTTTTTCATTGACTCTGGCATATCTTCAATACTAGCGAAACAAAATGATACCATAGGTGATTTAGTCATAGATCTAGAAAGATTTAATAGTAAATTTGCAATCATTTTTTTTATTCCCATAATACCCACCTTTTAATTATTATTTAAATTAACTTATTTAGAATAATTAAATTGATATATGAAAAGAAATAATTCTATCTAAGAAATCAGAGATGTAAAATTGGAAATGTGTATCTATCAAGTTTTATCTTGTGTTAGACTATCAAACAAATTCCCTCTACTTCCTTATCAACCTAATTATTCCATTAATTACATTATAATATTTATTGTGCAATTATTCAACATTTATAGTCATATTAACCAAAACCCTTGTTACATTTTATTTTTATATCTACCGCTGTTTATTTACAAACTTCTAATTTGTTATAGGAGTTGTTATTTCAATATGATTACCTTCACTATCTCTAAATTCAGCAACCCAATTAGCTCCAATCTGTTTTATTGGAAATACAATTTCTAATTTTTCTAATTTGCTTTTAAGAACATCAAAGCTATTAACTTCTATGCTTGGTAAGCAACTATTTCCAAAAACATGTTTTTCATTAACTTTTTCATAAGCAAACAAGCCGAGACGAAAACCATTAATATCAAACACACTATAAATCTCATCTCGAACGGTTACAGTTTGCTCAAATAAATTTTCATAAAAATCAATTGCTCCATTCATATCCTTAACACATAGATATAGAGATTTAATAATACAATTCATGTTATCCCTCATTTCTGCTTAAATAATTAATCCTCTAGAATAGCTATTGCACGAACAGGCGCTCCATCTGAATCTTTAAATTTTATTGGAAGAGCACAGAATGTAAAAATGTTATTTCTCACTTTATCTAAAGATGTCAAATTTTCTATTACAACTATATCTGTTTCAGCAAAAAGCTTTTTATGAATAGTTAAATTTTCATCTTTAATAGGATCAATTCCTATAACATCTATACCTACCCCTTTCTTCTTGCTTTTTATTAAGTATTCAGCTACTTCTTCTGTAATATATGGATAATTTCCAAAGTAAGCATCTGTCCCCCAGTATTTATCCCAACCTGTATAAAACAAAATATATTGTGCTGTATCTGCTTTTTCTTTTACAGTTTCAATATACTTCATCGTAATCTTTTGGCCTTCTTTTAAATTGCTGCAATCAACTACTATGCCTTTTCCAACAAAATGTTCCGCAATAAATGAATCCAAAGTTGTTCTTTGAGAGAATAAGTGTGCCGGAGAGTCCATATGCGTTCCTGTATGAGAAAACATAGTTAACAATGTTTCCTTAAAACCATCTTTCTCATAGGTACTTGCGACTTCTAATTTAGGTTTCTCCGTTCCTGGATATACCGGCATATTCTCTGAAATGGTATGTGTTAAATCTATTACTTTCATATTAATCCCCACTTTCTTTACATGTTTTAACGTAATGTTTTTCATTCTATAAATATTATAATATAAAAAGATCGCATATCGTTCTAAGTTATGCAATCCTTGAATATATAATTATAAATTTGTTTATGCTTTTCTTTAAGTTTAATCTGGTAATGTAAAATAGTTATCAATATACGCTATCATTTGATCTCCTAAAGTTAAATAATAATATACTGGTATTAAATAACTTGAATAAAATAGCCTTTTTGACTCTTCTTCAGTACCTTGAAGTGCTCTTATCAAATTTTGCTGATGCCTTAAACTTATGACGAAACTTTGGGCTATAACTGATATTTGATCCGAAAAAAATACATCTGAAATTGAATCACTATAAGTTCTTTTATGTTCTTCTAAATTACGAATAACTTGTTGATATTCATTAATTATATTTAGCTATTATAAAAATTCTATTCTATATAAGAATTAGTAATATTTTAAACTTTACAGATATTATAAATAAACCCAATACCTTTGTGTGATCCTATTTCCTTCATCCACTTCATTTTCCAATATTCCATTATTATTTACTATTGTTTTTGCAGATCCAATATTATTTTTATTGCAAGTGATTAATACTTTCTTAATTCCTAGTTTTACACATTCCTTTAGTGCTAGTCCTAACATCTCTGTTGCATATCCTTGACGTCTTTCTGATTTTCTAACACTGTAACCTATATGACCACCAAAGTTTAAAAGATAGTCATTTAATCGGTGTCTAATATCAATCATTCCAATTAAATGCCCATCGCTAACAGAAACAGCCATGTATGTGGTTGCAGGAACTAAGCCATCTCTTACAGTTTCTTCTTTTGAATTATCACAAAATTCGCTATACCATTCTTCAAAAGTTTCAGCACTACCTAATCCTGCTGTACCATCCATGCTGTCATTATTTTCAATAAACTCTCTTTTATAATCCATGAGTTTTTTCTTATCTTCTAAAGTTGGTAATATAAAATTTAATCTTTTCATTCTCTCCTCCAATTATTCTATTATATTATTTTTAATTATTTGTTATATATATTTAGATTAGATTTCTATATTTTAGTCTCATCTACAACAATTTTATTTGTTAATTAACTCCAAACTATTTTTAAAATTTTAAAGCTAAATAATAAAAAATCACAAATTCACTTACAATCTATTCTTTTTAAAGTAGATAGATAGAAAAATCAAAATCCACTACTTTAAGTAAAATATATTATTATGAATACTGCGATTTTTAATATGTTATTTATTCTTATTTTTTATTGTGATAATGAGCCCATTTTGCTAAATGGATAAAATCTAAAAACAGCTTTACCTTTTATGTTACTTTTATCTATATAGGGGTTTTTCCATCTTCTTGAATCCAAAGAATCAGGTCTATTATCGCCTAAAAAGAAAAACTTATCTTCTGGAACATCAAAGGTTCTATTATATTTTTCATTGTTTTTTACATAATCTTCTTTAATATCATTTCCATTTATATTAACAACACCATCATGTATTACAATATGATCTCCTGGTAGCCCGATAACTCTTTTAATAAGTGTTTTCTTTAATTCATCAGAATAGAATACAATAATATCTCCTCTTTTAATATTACCCATATTATATATTTTTGTAACAACCATCTTATCATCGACGTTTATAGTAGGTACCATTGATTCACTAGGAACATATATGTTAAAAAACAAGAAATTTTTTATTAACATAGCTATTATAAGGGCTACTGCTATTGGAATTACCCATTCCTTTAAAAATTTTATACCTTGATTCTTATAGTTGTGATTAACTGCACTGTCCATTACTTCTCTCCTTTTGTGTTCATTCTTTTTTATCTTGTAATTATTATATCACATATCAAGAATATGGTATTATTGATTGATATTTTAAGTCTATCTTAAATAATATTGTCTTCTCTAATTCATCGCTATAGATAAAATATAGAATCATTTATAATTAATAGCTGTTAACTCTTAGCACTGTCATCTTTTCTATATACCTACTATTTTACTTCGTCTCTCCATAAGGATAGTATCATGCCATATCCCGTCAACATCACATCCAATTTTTTCTCTTATTCCAACAACTCTAAAACCACATTTTTCATGTAATTTAATACTTGGTTCATTAATAGAAAATATTCCTGATTGCAGTGTCCATATATTTTCTTTTTCAGTTTCCTCTATTACTCTATTCATAAGTTCATATCCAACATTATTCCTTCTACAAGATTCACTAATATAGATGCTGACTTCTGCAACACCTTTATACACACATCTACTACTTGTTGGGCTTAGCGCTATCCAACCAATAATTCTATTATTACTATTAGTAGCGACAAACCTTCCTATATTTAAATGTCCCTTGTCCCAATCTTCGTATCTAGGAATTTCTGCTTGAAATGTAGCCTTTTTAGTTTTTATTCCTTCCATATAAATATCAGCAACACTATCCCAATCTTCTTCTTTCATTTTCCGGATAATAAGTTCCATATTTATTTCCTTCCTTCAATTAACTTAATTATTAGAACATTGCATACAAATTTCTTTCTGATTAAGTAGTGAAATCACTTAGAAATAACACTAATTTATCTGTAATTCATCATATCATTTTTCCAATTTATATAATAGTAAATCTTCAAACAATAAATAACAATTTTGCCTCATTTAGAATCAATTCATTCTTATCCTTAATTATAACACATATTGTAATTTTATCATTATTCTGTATAACCATTATCTTAAATTCAAATAAATATAAAGATAGATTAAGCATTTTCTACTTAATCTACCTTCCCGGGTGTTTTATGACTTTATTTTAAGTTTTCGACTTAAATAATAATATACTATTATCACCTGTTAGTCCATTTATTATTTTGCTCTCTACAAAATGAACAATACAACTTTAATTAATAAGCTTTTTTAAGTTAAATGATAATTCATACATATAAATTCTAATCATTAAAATTTCAGTAATCATCTTCAATTTTCTATATATTTCCTAGAAATTAGTTTATAATTGTTAATGAATTAAAATATTTTATCTAGATTGTAGGGGGAATTCATAATGGCTGGTTGTAACGAAAAGAATTGTACATGCTCTAATATTAATTGCGAAAGACATGGTAAGTGTTGCGAATGTGTAAATTTTCATCGAGGCAATGGAAATATTGTCGCTTGCTTAAGAGATTTCAAGGTTGAAAGCAAATAACTGAAAGCCTTATCCAAAACCATCATAATCTAAAGCCATACTTAGGCTTTAGATTTTCATCTTAATTTTCCATTTAACTTTAATATTTATATTAATTGAAGTAGACTTTCTATTCTAACTCCCAACCATTTTTAATACATTCTTGGAGCCCTTTCAATATTTCTATTGCTCTATAAACTAAATTTAATTTGGCAAACTGTTCAGCCATTGGTATATCTTTCAAATTATTTTCTTTTTGATATTGTTCCTTTTCCCACATTATGTTGCGTCCATACGTCCTTGTATGAACATTATTTATAACCTGCCATATTTGTCCTTCATCCCTGTTGTTATTATTGCAAAATTCCTGTACTTTTTCTTCTAATAGCTCTCCACTACACATCATAATTGTATTATCTCCTTTGATTTAACATAGTCTATTAATTTTAATTCTTTCCAAAATGTCCATCTTTAAAACAGTCTATGTTAAATCATCTATAATCCCCTGCAATCTGAAATTATTGTAAAATATAATTAGAATATCTATCTCATTCTTTCACATAATAATAGTGCAATCTGATAGTCGCCACTAACTACACCCCGACCATTTCCTCAAAATGGTAGTTATCACTTGTTTCATTAGAATAGGAGCTTAATTATGCGTTATTAGCTCCTATTCCTTATTATTTTTTCGATAAAAAGTATAGTAATGCACCTCCAAATAATTTTATACTTACTATATTAATGTATTATTTACACCATAAAACACTCATATCTAAATACCTTTAGTTATAAATATATATCTGAAAATTCTATATTGGTAGTTTGAACAAGTCTATTATCAGTCATTAAATCAATCATCGGTTTTTCATTTTTTTCTTCTATTACTTTCTCATTAGGAAGTAATATTTTAAAAGTTGTACCTTTGCCTAAATTACTTTTTACACTTACACTCCCACCTAGTGCTTCAACAAATCTCTTTACCAATGACAAACCTATACCTGTTCCTTCTGCCTGCCTTGATAAAGAACTCTCTACCTGCCCAAATCTTTCAAATATTACATCTATCTTATTTTTTGGTATACCTATACCATTGTCTTTTACTTCAATACATATATTAGTTTTCGCAGAATGTAAATTTACAATAATAGATTTTCCTTCTGGTGTAAACTTTATCGCATTGGAAAGAAGGTTTAAAATGATTCGTTCATATTTTTCATCATCAATCCCTATTATCTTTTTCGTAAGTTTTGATACGAATGTTAACCTTACACCCTTTTTTGATGCAAATTCATATACAGATTCAGTTATAGCTTTTGTTAGAAAAACTATATCTATATTTTTTTTATTTATCGTTATCCGGCCAGCATTAACACGAGTGATGTCAAGAATATTATTAACTAATCTTAATTGCCTATTAGTATTTTGCTTGATAGTTCCCATATATGTTTTTATCTTTTCGGTCATTTGATTTGAGTAAACTAAATTTAAAGTTTGTATAGCTGTATTAATTACATTAAGTGGTGTTCGAAACTCATGAGAAATAAATGATAAGAACTCATCTTTCATTTCCATTGCCTGCTCAAGTCCTTCATTTTTTTCACGCTCTACAGCTAGCAACTTTTCTTGTACTTCTTGTAAATCTTGTTGGCTTTTCATCATATCTGTTACATCAAGAAAACTTACAACTCCATATAAAAAATCACCACTATTATCATAAATCGGTGTCCCACTAATGATATTGTAATATTCCATGTCGTCTTTTTTAAACTTCACAATATTATTCCTTACTATTTCTCCAGATTTTACACGATATATTGGAGTTTCTTCCATTGACATTTTATTTCCTTCTAAATCATAAAGTCCTGTAGCTTTATAACCTTCCCCTAACTCTTTAAAATCTCCAGAAAAACGTTCTCTAGCAACTTTATTCTTTATTATATACTTACCATCTTTGTCAAATACATAAATTGACTCCTGCATATTATCTAATATAGCTTCAAACAGTTCTTTCTGTTCTTTAATATGCCTCTCATAATTAACTTGTTCTGTCACATCACGATTAATAATGATTCCTAAACTAACTTTCCCATATTCATCAAAAACAGGAGTTGCATTAAAATCAAAATATATAGCATCGTCTCCATGCATTATAACTATCCTCTGATTCTTAACTTTTTCACCTCTTATGACCTTCATTGAAGGGAAATCTTCAAGTGAAATGCGTTTACCTTTTTCATCGTAATATATTTCTCCAATTTCAAATGACCCACCAACTTTATCTACTGGATTATTAAGCGAAGTAAACTTTTTAGTATATTCCGCTACTTTTTTATTTATTCTTATATATTTACCTTGTTTATCAACAACTGTTAATCCATCTGAGATATTATCTATTATTGTTTCTAATTCTTCTTTTTGCTGTTTTATAATTTGGTTTTGAATTTGTAGCTCTTTTTCCATTTTCTTATTCTCTGTGATATTGCTATTAGTTTCAAGTACGATTTGCTTTCCACTTTCATCTACTATTAACTGCAATCTAGTTTCAACAAAAAGCTTGCTGCCATCTTTTTTTGTTTGCTCTATTTCAGCATGCCAAATTCCATCACTTAAAAGTGTTGATTTTATACTGCTAAAGCTAATAGGAAATGTAGTTTTTAGCAGTTCATAACTAATACTTCCTATAGCTTCTTCGCTGTTATAACCATATTTTTCCTCTGATCCCTTGTTCCAATATATAATAGACCCATTAATCTCCCAAGCTAAGATAGCATCATGAGAAAGATTTAATAGGTTTGCCTGCATCATCAGCTGTTCATTTTGTTTTTTTATAACCTTTGTTTGTTCTTCCATTCTTTTTCTGTCTAAAACTTTTTCTGTTATATCTGTTGTAATTTCAATACAATATTTTAGAATCCCGTCCTCAAACACCGGAGCAAGGCTAGCCTCCCAGTATGTCACTCCTCTTTCAAATTCAAACATATATTCATCACTGTAAAACGGTTTCTTCGTTGAAAGTACGCCTTTCCATACTTCCTCTGATGAGCTTCCAGTCCATCCTTTTATTATTTCATTTAACTTTTTGCCTATTGAATTTTCTATACTATTAAATGGTTTATCAAGAAAGTTTAGATAAGTTTGATTTGCTTTCAATAGAGTTATATCTGGAGTACTAAAAATAGCGATTCCAAATTTGTTATGAGAGCATAGAGCTTCTACTGCTGTGAATTTAGCATCTAGACGTGAATTTGGTTTTTCTGAAAAAATATACACTTTTCCATGTGCACCTTCTGCCACATCTATATTTATAAACCTAGCATCTAATGATTTAGTAAACAGAAAGTAATCTTTCTCCCCATCAATATCTTCTAAATCGTCATTAGGCCCGATTTTCAATATATTGAATAATTCTTTAATATTTTTATTTAATAGTTCTTCCTCTGAATATTCAGTCATTTCAATAAATAACTTACTGATTTCAGTAGCGATCCCATTGTCTACCATTATATATGATTGTTCCCCAATGAAATCGAAGGAGTTATATAATTCCATAATAAAGCCCTCCAATTTTCAGCTTTTTTCATTTGTGCTTTTGCACCTATTCATTATTTTACCATGATATTCCATGTAATACTACCGGTCTCCTATGTTAATAGGTAACTTATCGAGCAATTCTGCATATTTACTCAAAATAAACGTGCCTTTTTCTTCATCATTAAATACTTTCTACATATTGTGTAACATTTTATAATTACATATAAGGAATTTCGTTTTAATTAACGTATTATATTTAAATATTAAGTCTTAGCTTTAATATTAGATTCATATAGACTCTAATATTTCCAGTAAATAAAAATACCGCAAATCCAAATTAATGAATCATACGGTATTAAAGTAATTATTCATACAAAATATTTTTATAAAAATATTTTCTTAACTATAAAATCTTATTCTCCAATAAACTTCATTAGCTCTTTGTTAAATTCTTCACGTTGATCATAGAACGCTGCATGTCCACTGTATTTGAATGGAATAAGCTTAGAATTCTTAATCATCTTTTCTTGTATCTGTCCTAATTCGAATGGAACAATTTTGTCATGGATTCCATGAATAATTAAAGTTGGAACATCTATCTCTTCTAAATCAGAAAAGAAAACTTCATTTATCCAAGCCTTTGCAATTGCTGCTGTTGACCATCCTGCTGCCTGCAATCCTAATTGAAAGAACCACTGTGAAAAAGCTTCTGTTATATGTTGATAAAAAAACATATCTCCAAATCCTTGAAGCATTTTAGGTCTATCGGTATACGTTCCTTCAATGAGCTGTAAAACTGTTTCTTTATCTAAACCATAAGGGAAATCAGGACGTTTAATAAGACTTGGAGCTACTGCCCCAAAAAGAGCAAGTTTTGATACTCCATAACCTTTATGACGCGCCATATATCTAACAGCTATTCCACCTCCATTTGAATGTCCTGCTAATGTTATATCCTTTAACTTTAATGTATCAATTACACATTTAACATCGTCTGACAAGGTATCAAAATTATAGCCCCTATATGGCTTATCTGACTCTCCGAATCCTCTTGTATCTATCCCAATGCATCTATATCCCATCTTTGGCAAAACATCAAATTGATATTCAAACAGTTTATGACTTCCTGGCCAACCGTGTATAAATAAAATTGTTTTATCGGCACCCTCATTAAGGTCTTCTACATAGATCTTTACATCTGGTTCTACTTTGACATAGTAACCCATTATAATAACCTCCAAAAAACTATCTATAATCTATATCATATCAATTAGGATATGAATTTGTGAATCATCAATTTTACTTTTCTATTTTCACACCATTCCAATAATCAACACCATTAAGACCGCCATATTGATTACGTCCACATCCCCATGTACCATTAAATCCTATCTTTCCATTATTTTTATAGAAATAAAATTTAAATGCGCCAAATACACAAGCGCTTTCAGGGTATGCATAAGGATAAGATACTGTTGACCATATACCTGTTAAAGTCAATATACTTGCATTATAATATCCATAAATATACGGATATCGACCCACAACTCCATTTGGAGCTAGCTCAGTTAAATTTACAATTCCATCTATTGCTCCATTATCTATAGATGTTTTAAATGAATACCTACCTAATATTTCTGTAAATTCTATTTTGTCAGCTGAAGCTTCGTAAGAAGATTGCATTCTACTCTTCCTTTAGTATTATTTATTCTAGTTAATAATATATGAACTTATATTTAAATATGTTTATACATTTATTCCCTACAACATTATAATATCTAAAATTTATTAATATAATTTCTTTCATGTATATTTCACAAATTCCTAACTTATTTATACATATCTCTTTAGCTATAATCCCGAACTAACAAATTCTCTAACTTTATCTAATAAATTAAATTGAACTACCTTTAATCAAATTGTAAAATCCACTACCTCTTGATTAATTCCTTTGAATAATTTCACTTAATATTCACATAATAATTAATACATTATTTAAATAATCTAAATTTATGAAAGGTTGATAGTTTTAATGAAACGATATGTTATATTAATTTTTATATTTCTATTAATCTCATCTACTACCATATCACAACTTGCCTATGGCCAGGTTGGTAAAACTCTTAGTCAAGGAATATACAGTGCAAGAGATGCAAACCTAAAAATAGGTTCACCTATGGCTGCTAAAATTGACTCACCAAACAGCAGAGTTATTATAATAGTTATTGATAGCGATCAGCAGTTGCAGGAATTAATACGTCTTGGTCCCCAATCGCCTCAACATACTATAAAACCTCTTGACTATGGTTCATCTATAATAATTTTTGGCACTAGTCCAGTAACATTTACTTAAAAATGCTTAGTCATTATATTTTTTATTGTGCTGATAATTATAGATAACGATTTCTAATTAACTATTAATTATGCAAATGCAGTTTATTCCATAGGAATGAATATTGTTTCAGGGCAAAATCCGCTTAACGGAACAAATTATAAATTCGATGAGACAGGTAATACAGTTATGATTCCTTACAATGAATATTCTAAACAATCATAGTTTTTTTAATCATAAATAACTTTCCTTAATTAGCTATCCTTAATTATATGGAAATTAATATTCTATTTAATGATTATATATAACTATTTTTGTCTATAATTATATTAGACATGAATTACTATTCTCCTAACATTAAATATAAGATAAGGCAGCTTTTTAAATTGCTGCCTTATCTTATATTTATATAATTGATCTTTTAAAAACCATTTGTAGTAACATTTTTACTACTCCATAATATATTAATCATTGTAAATGACATTTTCTTCACTTCTCACTGAAATTTATGTTATAAATTAATGACATATTCTTTAGTTCTTTAATACAAAAACAAAGGCAGCAGCCAAATTTTTGATATCATTTTTACGGTAGATACCTAATGTAAAAATATAAATAATTCTATCTACTAAAATGTACTTCTAAATTTATGGCTACTGCCCATTTATTTTGCTTATTTTTTTAATTTTCATTATGATTATATTTTTTTGTTTAACTCAATAATTATTATACTATTATTTATTCTTTACTCTAATATTTAAGCTTTAACAACATTAACTAATCTCATTGATTTTTATAAGTATCATTCCATTCACTTGTTGTAACATAAGAGGAATCAATTGATTTTAGATATTTATCAATTTTATATGTGTCTAATTCACCTTTTATTACGTTATAATAATTATTATTGATAATTATAGGATTTACAAATGTTATATCCATTACATCCTTATCATTTATATAAAAATGTGCAGAATGTATATATCCATCTGATGCTTCAACATTTGTTGCTTTTTTAATGATATACCCATCTAAATATCCCATGAATTCTTTAACTTTCTCTTTATCACCTATTGTTATTGATTTACCGCCTCTTCCATCATAAAATACTATTTTTGTAACATCATCAAACTTTATACCAGTTACACCACTTATCTTTTGAGATTCAGAGTCAGCATTTGTTGAAGTAATGATTGTACTATTATTTGTGGATGCAGTGGCAGCCGTATTTCCAGTAGTGCCATCATTCTTTTGAATCCAGACTCCATTTGAATCTACTGAATAACTTCCAATTGTAGTACTTTTAGCCATAGCACCACTACTATATAGATAATACCATTTTCCTTGATATTGTACCCAACCTGTTTTCATATAACCATTGCCATCAAAATAATACCATTCTCCATTAATGCTTCTCCAACCTGTAGCATATTCATTTCCTTCTGTATACCACCATCCAACATTATCTTGTTTCCAAGCTGCAAATGCTTTAATTGGAGCTACCGCTAAAACGCTTGTAGATATTAAACCAATTGCAACTAATCTTTTTAGATATTGTTTTTTCATTTTATCAACCTCTATTTCTTATACTTACTAATTATCAGCAACTAATTCCAGTATAATAAATCTTAGTACTAGTATATTATTAATTTTAATTGCTTCAAAGTGTTTTAATTATAGCCGAAAAAAATTAATTTAATCTTAATCCTAAATTACAATTATCATAAATTAAATTTTTATTAGCCTAAAAAAGTACTACAAACTCACTTCAAAATATGGTACTTAAAACTTTTATTTTATCTTCCTTAAAGTTGAAAGTTAATATTTTTTATCAATGCATGTGCATACTAATAAAACTTATGAGCTATTTCTCTCCAAATGCCATTGTATACTCACTTTCTTTTATATCCTCATTTATATGTTCATCTATAACTTTGAAATTATTCTTCATATAAAAATTTACTGCAGTTACGTTCTTTGTAAATACGTGCAATATAAGATTATCATATTTAGATTTGCAATACTCTATAAGCTTCTTACCAACACCTTCTCTTTGATATTCTTTTTTTACAAAAAGCCCAGCTATATAATTTTGTTCTACTATTCCTATAAATCCTTTTATAATATTATTTTCTTCAAATATATAAATATCTGCTGACGGAAGCATTTGCTTAACTAATTCAAAATTATCCTTCCAATATTCTTTAGGTATAAAATCATGAGCCTCTATATTTGTATCAAGCCATATTTCCATTACCTTATCCAAATTATCCAATTTAAAATCTTTAATCATTTTTTTCTCCTTATTTCCTACCAAAATAAAACCATTTTCATTATGCTTTGTGAATGCCTTACTTAATGGACAGTCCCTCTGTCTATAAATTATTAATTAAGTTTTATCAATAGGCTTCATGTTTATTGTAAATTTAAGCTTTTTTCTTTTTCTTACGTATTCTTATGCTACCTTGTTCATTATTCATCCCTGTCTTTTCTATTAATTTAGTGCCAAATGCGGCAACCTCTTGAATATCTATTACAGTTATACAACCTGTTTTTAACTCTTTTAATTCAAAACTTCCTCTCATTCCCTGTTGCTTTGCATTCCTTATAAGTTCTCTTAATTTTAATATATTCTCTTCTGTTGGTTCTTCATCAGTTAAAGGAGTAAAATACCCGATATATCCACTTTTGAATACTATTTTTATTTCTAACATCATCCTAAACCTCTTAAAATCAAAATTACTATCTTTAATATATATTCATTAACGAGGTCTATACATGTTATTATTTCAATATTTTTATAATGAAGATACTTAAATACTTGATAAAATCACTAGCTTGTATCATTAATCTGCAACAACCAAACATGTAATTTTCTTCATTAAATATTACTAGATTTTATTTTTAAATGTATATAATTCCCATAATTAATTATATCTTACCTTTAGTAAATTTTCTAATTAGAGCATCTCCAATTAAAATTAGTGGTACCGCTATACAAAGATACTCCCACAATTTCAAATCTAAATTATCTTTTAAAACCATTGCAATTAATAAACTAACGGCCCACCAAATACACTGTATTGCTTTTAGCGTTCCATTAGAAAAACTAGGTCTCTTAAACATAATAAACTCCTTCCCTATTTACTAAAAACCAACTTCTCATTTTTTTAATCAGAAGCTCCTATCTAAATCACTTTAGGCAGCATATTCATGATATGGCAAACGGATAGCAACTTTTGTATCATCAAACTTATATTTAGTACCATAAAGCGGATCTCTACCTTCAAATACATTCATACCTATTACATAACTCACTTCTGCCATTTCATATGGATCTTGCATAACAGAACCTGCCATAAAACCTTTTTTAATTAATTCTTGTGCCTCAGCTGTAGCATCAATTCCAACAACAACTATTGTCTTATTTTTATCTCCTAAATTATATCCATTGTTTTGCAATGCCTCAACAGCTCCTATAGCCATCTCATCATTATTTGCAATTATTGCCTCAATATTCTTACCATATTGCAGAAGTAGTGAACTAATATTTGTTTTGGCCAAGTCTCTTTGCCAATCAGCAGCTTTTAATGCAAGCTGCTCAGTTTTTATTTCTGCTTTATTTATTGTTCCAATAGAAGACTCACTTCTTTCACGTGCCTCTATACTTCCATGTTCTCCCTCTAGCATAACATATTGCAAGACTCCATTATTATTCTTATCTATAAACTTTCTATCCTTATTCCATATATCAACAATAATTTTTCCTTGCATCTCTCCAGCTTCTTTAGCATTTGTTCCTACATAATAAGCTTTTCCATAATACCTAAGCGCATCAACAGATACTGGTTCTCTATTAAAAAAAATTATAGGGATATTTTTAGACTTAAATCTGTTGATAACATCCTGTGTAGCCCTTGTATCAACTAAATTTACCATTAGAATATCTGCATTATCACTGACCAAATTGCTTAGTACTTCATCTTGTGTTGATTGGTTACCCTTTCCATCATAAAATCTAAATACTACTTTTCCTTCATTTTGCTTTTGAATTTCTTCTAAGTTTTCCATAACTAAAGAGACATATTTATCCTTAAAATTATACAGCACTACATCTATCATTACAGATCTCTGACTTAACCCATTTGTTCCCGCAATAACTCTAGCATCACATACTGATACCTCCATTGCAGTAACTATAAATATAATCTCTAGGATTGCTAATATTCTCTTTGATATATTCATTTTAAATCCTCTCTTTCACTTTTGTTTAACATTATTGTTATCATCAGTGAAAGAAAATATTTATTTTGGCTTTTATTAATATTAAATTTTATACAAATCTCTATAAAATAAACCAGTTAGCTTATATTAAGTATAATAAACTGATTTTCATATTATTATATTATTAGATAACCTTCTTTTCAAAGCAGATTGCTTTAGAATTTCCATTGTATTTTCCATAATTCTGTATCTGATGGTACCCTCTTTTCTTATAGAAATTTACTGCTTGCTCATTTATTAATCTAGTTTCTAGCCAAATAACAGAGTATCCCATTTTCTTTGCCTTAAGCTCTAAATATGATAGTATTTCACTTCCAACACCCATTGTCTTAATCTTCGCAAACATCCGCTTAACTTCCGCTATATCTTTATTAATATACCGTATTCCTCCACATCCTACGGCCTCTCCATTATCATCATATGCAACCACAAACAAGGACCGGGTAACACATACATCCTCTGGATTAAAGGAATTTTTTCCGCTATCTCCAGTTATAAATTCCAGTTCTTTAGACAATTCATCCATTAAACGTATGGAATCAGGATCACTTGGATTCTTTTCAATAATCTTCATTGTTAATATCTCCATTTCTTGAAATTTAAACTTTGATTTTCTATTTTATCTAAATATATGATAAAATCATTGTGAAAGGTGGCTAAAGAATGACTGGATTTATAATGTCGAACTTAAATATTTTTATTCCTTTATTACTTATATTTTTAACGATTGATACTTTTCTACTAGCTTATAAAGCTTTTTTAATAATTAATACTAACTTAAAACTGTCTTGCAACAACTCAAAAAGTTACTATAATAAAAACAATAAAATAGCAATTATAAATCTAACTATAGAAAATAACTCATCTAATCCAATAGATGTTATAAAAGTAAAATTAACTTCTGGATTTAAATCACATTTAGCAACTTTTCCAACAACACAATCTGCTAAAAATAACCTTAAGGCTCTCGATTCAAACGTATTATTAGAAAACATTCTAAATAATACAAATATACCTGAACATACTTCCGTAACTGGTTATGCTATTTTTGAAAATGTTGGAGCAATAAGTGACTCAAAAAACTATAATATAATAATTAAAACCTCTAATAAAGTTTTAAGAAAGAAAATAAAACTATAATTCTTTATTTATACGACCTCATTACATTTTTAATAATTGTTGCTATTTATTCTTCCCATTATGACTGTATTATAATATTTTCCATCTTTGTGAATACGATCATTTATTAATTTATTTCCTTCTAGGTGTGAAAATCCCACAATTTTTCCGCCCACTTCAGCAACTAAAAATAGATTTATCTTAGAAGTATTATCCTCACAAATAATTCCTTCAAAATCTTCTGGAGTTAAGAACGCTTCCCCTGATTCTCTATCAAGATTTTCTGTTTCTCCATCAATCTGACCTCTTAATTTAGACAACTCATTTGCATCCGCTTTTCTAGGACATCTAAGTATCCATCTTAAGTTTTTACCGTCTATTATTTTATCTTCTATTATCATTATGTGCCTCCTAGTATATTCCTCATAATCCATAATTCTAGCAACAAATTTAATAAAGATAGCCAATTATTAAAAAATTGTAGTTTCGCCTTAGGTTCTTCTATTTCATTTTCTATAAGTCTATTTTTAAATAAATCATATCAACGAGCTGTATTCCATTTTCAAAGATTGGATGGTCATAGTTATCTGTAAAAAAATTTTTAATTCTGTGTGATACACGAAATCCACAGTTCTCATAAAACGGAATTGTTAGATTACTATCGCCTGTCCCAACAATCATAGTTGTACACTTTCCTTTATAATAATCTAAGATGTATCTTATAAGCTTTTTCCCATATCCTTTTCCTTGATATTTCTCATATGTAGCCATATTCTTTAATTCACATATATTACTATCTTTTTTTACTACTACACAAATGCTTTTTAAATCATCATCATATAAAGAAAACATTTCTCCATTCTCTAGATATCTATCAATCATATCTTCTTGTTCATCTGCTAACATCAATAAATCAAGAAACTTCTTTTTGTCATTTATGATCTTTTTAACCTCCATTACTCTTCCCCCCTTCTTTAAATAAAACATCTCTTTATTTCCAACCCCAATTTTGATGCCAACAATTTTTACCTATCAGCTTTGCAAACAATCTTAATTGAATAAATTACCAATTAATGATTTGAATAATTAAATTGTAATTTCACATACTATCTATTGAAATGATGATAATCTGAATTTTATTTTAATCTATTAATTAACAGCTGCCCTCGTAAAAAGGGTCAGTTCTGGCAATTAAAAAACAAATATCCTAAATGAACACAATTTAAATCTCCAAAGCTCTCAACATGAGAGCTTTTTTTATTTTCAACAATTGCTAATTATGAATAGTCTAACTAAGTATTCACATAATAACAGTATATTGACACGTCATGTATTATTAACATAATTTTTTATCCAAATTCAAATATCGGGAAGTGAGGCTAGTACAAATGAAACTAAGAACTTTTTTAATAGCACTTTTGATATTAATAGTATCTACTATACACAGCGCAAAAGCAATTTTCGAGTCAAATACATATAAAGAAGGGGTATATGATATTACAGATACGCAACAAGTTAAAGCCACAGCCATGCTTACAACGCCAGATGAGACTGCAAGCCTAATAATATTTGACCCAAATGGTAATGAAATTTTTTATAAAAAGTTTGATACTGCAAATGAGTCTGTAAATTTAGGTACTATTTTAGATGATGATCGTATTGCTATAGTTGGAAAAGGTGAAATAGCAATCACTATTCAGCAATAGAGCTCTCACTCTTAAATTTATTCAAATCATAATTATTATCTTATAGCAATAATAATTTCCTTATAATGAATATTTATTTCTTAACTCCATATAATACTCCTGGGATAAATTATAACTTTCCCTTCATTGTAATCCATTTAATGAGCCTCCTCTAAAAAGAGGCTCATTAACTATTTCAATTTTGCTAATCCCTAGTTCTTTCAAGTCTCTTATGGCATATTTTAATGCTACTCCATTTCCATGAATATCTAATAAGACTGCTACTTTCATTGGTTACCCCCCTGTTACAAAACATTTCTTTAATTTATTTAACTAAGATACATAACACCTTATAACCTGTGGAGCTATAAATTTATACTGCTTTATTAATTTTATGTACTATACGAAACATCTAACAATACCTTTTTCTCTAAATTAACAGCTCTTAATATTAACATATTGAATTCATTATACCACATATTCCATATAATGTATTTTACTTTCTAACTATATTCTTTTGTATTCATAATGTTCAGTTATTCTGTATTTTTATTATTATACTCTTCGAACTTCAACCTAAAATTCGTATCATAGTTTTAAACATTAAAATAGCACCTACATTTGTGGTGCTTAATTACAATTTATATCAATATCTACTAACTCAATTTCATTACTTCCTTTTGGTAATTTAGGAATCTCATCATCACCATATCTTATTCTTATTAAAGATGCTCTATAGATATCATCTGAATAATTCCCGTGTTCATATAAAAATAGTAAGCTTTCTTTTTCTAAACAATGTGGCATTATATCCTCAATATTATATTTTTTTCCTTTGTACTTGAATATACATCTTATTAAAGTTCTTTCTGTATACATATTTCTCACCCTAATTATATAAATGTATGCTAAATCAAAAAATTTGTTCCATCTCCTAGTAGATTTGTATTAGTAATAGCATAGGTGTAAGTTACTATATCTCCAACTCTGCTATATGCAGGACCAGTCTTCGATATTTGTATAGAGTTTTGAAATAAAGAATCAACAATGTTGCCATCACTTATTTCAGCTTGAAATTGATTCTCTGCAGTAGTAACTTCAATTTCCTTTGTTTAAATTGACATAATTTCAGTTCCTCTTTATCATAAGTTTACTGACTGTAATATATTTTATGAGCAAATGATAAATTATGTTACACGTACCTATGCATATGTACTTCCTCACTTAGAACTTTCTTCTTAGTTATATCAATCATGCTTTTTATAATGATAATTAGTTCTGATATTAACTTAATTAATGATAATTAAATTTTTTGTTGTAATTGTATATTTTACTTAAACATGGTCAATACTTTTATATGAAAAGAGTAATATCTTAATTAAAATAGAGGCAGTATCGTTAGTGTCCCCCACTGATACTACCTCTATTTTTTATATTTTTATAATAATTATATATTAATTACAATCTCAAATTATCAAATAAATACTTATTTTCCATTTTGGTATATACAATTAGTATCCAATCGCCTATAGTTCTCGGTAAATCTTTGCTTATATCAACTTTATCAAATATGCATAATGTATCTATCTTACAAAATGCAGAAACACTTTATAGCAATAAATATTTTACATGAGTAAATACAAATATTTTTAGCTATTATCTTTATTGCTCTTAATTAAATCATCTTTCAAGAATCCACATCTAAAAATATTCAATTTTTTATTCCTATTTTGAATATTTCTCTCTATATGTGCAATACTAATTATGTGACATAAATTAAGTTTTCATAATTATTTTTCGGACTCCTCGTTGTAGGAGCCCCCCCATCCCAATGTATTCCTACATAAGAGAACTGTATTCTAAATTTCATTTAATTTCCTATTATATTTTTTCCTTAAGCATATTCTTTTCCTCAACAGTATTTGAATAATCAATTGCCCAATCACATAAATTAGCTAAAATAGGCAGAAGGCTTCGTCCATAGCTAGTTAAAGAATATTCAACTTTAGGTGGTACTTGATTATAAGCAATCCTATTAATCAACTCATCATCCTCTAAAGCTCTCAGCTGTTGAGTTAACATCTTTTGTGTAATATTAGGTAAACTTCTTTTTAATTCATTGAATCTCATGGTTCTTTTACCTAAATGCCAAATAATTATTGGCTTCAATTTTCCTCCTATAATATCTAAAGTTAATTCCATAGAACAATTGTATTCAATTTCTTTAAATCTCATCATTTTTGACTACCTCTTTAATTTCAAGTATATAAATAGTAACTACGTTACTAAAAAGTGCGTTCTTGATAATAATTCCTATAACGTATAAATTATATTTTGTAAGTATCCTAAAATAATTAATCTAGAACTTTATTAAATATTCTCAAATAGGAGTGATATCAATGGACTTAATTACTGTAAATCAATCAACATGTGTTAAATGTGGACTTTGTTCAAATGTATGCCCAAGTGGAGTTTTATCTATGAATGAAAATGGACCAATAGCTATTCACCCAGATAATTGTATTACCTGTGGCCATTGTGTTGCAGTATGTCCCTCTAGTTCAATAGATAATATTAAAACACCTTTATCTAATCAATTATATTTAGAATCATTTCCAATTATAGATTCTAGCACTGCCGAATCTTTTCTTAGGTCTCGCCGTTCAATCCGCTGCTACAAAGAAGCTAAAGTTCCTCAACAGGCATTATTAAAATTAGTTAACATAGCTCGTTTTGCACCTACAGCTAGTAATACCCAAGGACTTTCATATATTGTAATAAAAAATAAAAAGATTTTACAACAAGCTGCAAGCATAGTAGTAGAATGGATGGAAGATCAACTTAAAAATTCCCCATCTCCACATTGGAGCTTTTCAAGACATGTCAAAAATTATAGAGAAGCTGGTGAAGACTCAATTTTACGTAATGCTCCACACATAATATTAGCAACATCTACAAAAGATTTTAAAAATGGAATAAAAAATACTATTTCTGCATTCTCATATCTTGAATTATTTGCTACTACTCTTGGATTAGGTTCATGCTGGGCTGGATTATTTGAAATGTGTGCTTTTTCAAACTATAAGCCACTACTAGAACTGCTTCAAATTCCTGATAACAAAGTTATAACAGGAGCTGTCATGGTTGGCTATCCAAAATATAAATATAGAAAAATAGTAGATAGAAACCCGCTAGAAGTATTATGTCTTCTACTGTACTTTCACTGAGTGAATTATACATAATTTTTATTTAATAATCGCATACTAAAGAAAAGCTAGAAAGAATAGTTTGATTCTATAGACAAAACTATGAAAGGTAGTTGTACCAATGAAAAAATTTATTATTATATTTTCTGTTTTCTTATTTATGTCTCTTAGTATGAGTATAAGGAGCGCTTATGCTGATCCCAACCCAAAGACCTTAACCGAAGGCTTTTACAGAGTTAAGGATATAGGCTTAATACCAAATACTACTTATAAAGTTAGAAATACATCCCCTACTGGTAGATCTGTTATCATTATTTTTGACTCAAATCAACAAATGCAGGAATTTTTGAGACTTGAACCGAATTCTCCTGATTACCTTGTAAAACCTTTAGAATTTGGTTCCATAATCATAATTATTGGAGGCGGTAATATCACCTTTTCCTAGCAAATCAAAAAAATATCTAAAATTCATTTGAATAGTCTTATATTATAAAATCTTTAAAATTTTACATATTAATAAGATATCAATTTTATTGGGGAGATATGTTTCTAATACAATCTTCCTATTTTCATTTACAGATTTAATAGTCCCATCTAAAGTTTTTATTGATTTTTTTGAACTTTTATGCTCTGTAATATTCATCTTAATTAAATATTATCTTTTATTCGAATACTTCGCGGGCAATTACTTGACCTATAGATATATCCTTTCCTTTCTAATCTCTCTATATGTGCATGTACACTTGACGTAGATGCCAATCCTGCTAACTTTCCAATTTCCCTAACCGTTGGAGATATCTTCTCTTTGCCTATATAGTTTTTTATAATATCCAATATTTCTTGTTGTTTTTCTGTTAACATAGAACCATCTCCCTATAGCTTTATATATAATGTCATTTAATATTTAAAGTTGGTTATTTCAATATAATACCTAAACATATTTAAATTATCAGACGACGTTATTGCAAACATACGTTCGCATACATATTACTACTTTTAGGGTATTTTGTAAATAAGAACGCAAAAAGAACCAAAACTAAAATTAATTTTGGCTCTTTTAATTCCATAATCTTATGCAATTATTTAACATATTTTTATTATATTTTATGATTGCTATAAATTAATGTATAGCTTTCTTTGCGTATTTTTTACCCGTTCCTTCAACACTTGTAATTGTAACTAATGCATCTTCATCAAAACCATGGACAATATTTTTTAGCTTTGCTATTTCAAGCCTTGATAGAACCACATAAATAACATTTGTTTCTGTGCCACTATAAGCGCCCTTTCCATCTAACAAAGTAATTCCTCTACCAAGCCTAGCCATTATTGCTTCTGATATTTCATTATTTTTATCCGATACAATTATTACTGCTTTTGACTCATTAAGACCTTCAACTGTTATATCTATGGTTTTAAAAGCAATGAAATATGCTATTAAAGAATACATTGCTCTATCCCATCCAAATATAAACCCCGAAGTACCTAAAATGAAAAGATTAAAAAACATAACTATTTCCCCAATAGAAAATGCAGTTCTCTTTTCTAATATTATAGCTACAATTTCTGTTCCATCTAAAGAACCACCATTTCTTATAATCAAGCCTACTCCAACTCCTATTATAATTCCGCCAAATATAGTGGCTAAAAGTACATCTTGTGTTATTCCTGGAACTGGATGAAGCAATGTTACTACAACTGACAAGCATATTACTGAAAATATAGTTGAAATAGCAAATGTTTTTCCTATTTGCCTATATCCTATTATAACAAATGGTAAATTAAATAGAAATGTAAATACTCCTAGTTGTACTTTTGTTAGATAGCTTGCCATAATTGATATTCCAGTCATACCTCCATCTATTATATTATTAGGTATCAAGAATATCTCTAAACCTACTGCTACCAAAATCGAACCTATTATCATAAATAGTATTCTGCTTGCTTTAACCCAAATATCATTATATTTTTTCGTCATTTAACTCCCCCTTAAATTTAATATATTTTATCCAATAGTAAAAACTATACTATATAAATTATAACATAGTTTTCATTACTTTATTATATGTTTTTAATATTACTTAAATATTCTAATTTTAATTTTAAAAATTAATTTAATAATGATATATCTAATGTCCTTTTATTATTTGGGTTATGCATTATTAGCTAAAAAAGCTCTTTAAAAATAAAATCATTCCACTTGCTATAAGTAAAGCAATTACTGATTTTTTAACTGTTTCTTCTTCCATCTTTGAATCAACTTTAACTCCTATAATCATTCCAATAATAACTGCTGGAGAAAGACATAAAGCCATAATTAATGCTTCCTTAGTTAATATTCCTGTAAATAAGTATAAGAAAAATCTAAATATATTATCTACTAAAAAAATACAACAAATATTTCCGCGGAATTCATTTTTATTCTCTGTAGTTCTACTGACATATGCAACTAAAAGTGCTCCAATTCCATAAAGCCCAGCTAATATTCCTGAAATTACTCCTATTACTATGAGAAAAATAATGCTAGCTTTTTTATTTTGAATTTTACTAGGCTTTCTTGTTAACATTTCTACTGCAATTCCAACAATTACAACACCTAGTATACATTTTAATATCCGATCACTTCCAGCCTTTAATAGTAATGTTCCAGGTACAATACCTGCCAGCAGCATGAGAGATAATGGAATGACAATTTTTAAAGAGATATTTTTTCTTTCTTTCCATGCCATATATGTATTTGTTGGAATTCCAAAGAGAAGATCTACTGGTGTTGTTAACCTATTTGATACTACAAAGGAAAATAACGAACCCATAACAAGTGTATTTCCAAAGCCAGTTATACCTTTCGTAAAATATGCAAATAAAGTAGAAATAAAAAGATATATGTTTTGCATTTTTTGCCCCCCATAAGCTTAAATTATATCTTTAACTTTTGTTATTATTATCAATTATAACACATTTGGTAAACATTCCTTTCATTGTTTGTTAACTTCCATATACTTCAAAAAAATTTAAGGTGTAGAATCTTCATACCTACTACACCTCATCATTAGTTTAAGTTCTAAATTTAGCTATTAAATCTTGCAGCTCTATGGAAACATTCTTTAAATCTTTTGCAGATTGATTTATTTGTTCCATACTTGCAGACTGTTGTTCTATGGATGCCGATATTTCCTCCGTAGTAGAAGCTGACTCTTCTGCTATTGCAGACATATCGCTTATACTTCCTATAACATCATTTTTATTATTGTCTATACTATTTATACTAACTACTATCCTATCTATTTGCTTAACCACATTAGATGCTGAACTTTCTATAGTTTTAAATGCCTTTTCAGTATCATTTGATACCTCACCCATTTGAATTACCATATTTCCTACCGTTATCATTTCTGATTTAGTTTTATTTATTTCCTTCTTAACCTCTCTAACGATAGCATCTATTTCTTTTGTTGAATCCGCAGCTTCATATGCAAGTTTTCTAATTTCCTCCGCTACAATAGAAAATCCGTTTCCTTGTACGCCCGCTCTTGCTGCTTCTATAGTTGCATTAAGAGACAATATATTAATTTGTGATGTAATAGCTTTAATTGTATCTGTTATTTTCTCAATTAATTGTGATTTATTACTTAAAACATTAACTTGATCAAGTATATTTTCCGCTACTTTATGGTTTGATTCTACAACACTTTTTAATTTATTTATATTCTCCATACCTTCCAAATTTGATTTTAACGCCAATTCTATATAATTCTTCACTGAATTAGTATTTTCTACCGAATCATGAATTTCTTTTGCTAAAACCTCTAATTTATCTACTCCAGTTTCAGTATTCCTTGCAAGATCAGTAGAACCTTGTGCCATTTCATCAATTGCCTTCGCTATAGCCTCTATTGACTGAGATGTTTCAGATATTATATTTGATAAAACGTCAGAATTTAATGCTACATTTACGGAGTTCTGTTTAATACTTTCCACAAGTTCTCTTAGTGTTCTTCTCATGTTTGCTACTGCAATACCCATATCGTAAAATTCGTCCTTATATCTTTTTATTATATTCAAACCAGCTTGGTCAAATACTAAATCTAAATTCGCAGTTTTATTAATAAATTTAACCAAAAAGTTTATTCTTTTTGTAATAATATTTATTATAGATATTGTTACTACAAGACTGATTATTATTATAATTATTACGTTCAGTGTGAGCATTAATCTTGAGTGATTATAAATTTGATCATTTTGTATATTGGCCAAATTCGCCTGTTCCTGGTTATATTGAACAAGTTTTTCAATTGCGCTATTTACATTCTCAAAATCCTGTCTAGATTCTCCATACATTAAATTAAATGCATCCTTATTTTGAGATTCTCTACTTAATTGAATAGTCTTCCTGCTAGTTTCAAAATACTTAGGATAATACTCTTTAATTTCTTTAAATATCTCAATATCATCGCTTGATATCATAGTTCCTTGATATTCTTTTAATCCATCTTCAAACTCTTCTCTCAAATCTTGAAGTTCTTTTTCTGTAGCGTTCATTAAGTCAGGATCATCTTCTAGTACATGTCTGTATTCTCTAAGTCTATATTCTGACATATTTTGATCCATAGTATGAGCCAATTCGCTCCTCTTATACCAAACTTCTGCAATTTCACTTGCTTTATCTTTTACATTTTTAATTGATATTATAGAATACACTCCTAAAAAAGACGTTAGCAAAATTATTACCCCAAATGAAGCAATAAGTTTATTTCTGATTGTAAATTTCATTTGAACACTTCCTCCAAAATAAATTTAAATCTAATATAACTATTAGATAATTATCTTGTTTGGCAATTCCAATTATATATTCATTTCCGTTACATACATCATAATTAATCTTTTTTATACTATCTTTCTGAATCCTTTTAACATCATCTACTTCATCAACCATGGCACCAAAAACGCCTTCACTATCTTCAATAATTATTATTTTCTGTTCATCATATCTTTTTTCATTTTTTATACAGATCTTCTCACCTAAATTAATTATCGGTATTATTCTTCCCCTTAAATTTATGACTCCTAGTATATATTCTCTACTCAATGGTATTTTATTAGGAGCCACATAGCCAATAATTTCATTAACTTGTTCTATTGGCACCGCATACCTCTCTTTTCCTATATGAAACACCACAAATTGCTCTTCAGTCATTAATTTCCCTCCCTGCTACATCTGCAGCATATTCTTCATAACATAATATGAAAATTGGAAATGCATTGTTACTGAGCAAAGAACTAAAATATTTAAAATTATGTTTTGTGAATATATTTTTTTTATCTTCAAAAAATAAAATATATTTGCAGTTCAATTTAGAAAGGTGGATTACTTTAATGAGAAAAATCAGCATTATATTTTTTATTTTCTTATTATTTAATATAACAATAACGGCTTCTGCCGATCAGCCTAGAATTCTTAGACTGGGTTTTTATACAACAAAAGATTTAAATTTATCCCCTGATGCTCTGCATACAATACAAAATACCTCTCCCACTGAATATGTTTCTGTAGTTCTTTTTGATTCAAATGAAATTGTTCAGGAATTTATAAGATTAGTCCTTAAATCAGAAAAATATGCTTTACCACCTATCCAAATTGGATATGAGATAATAATAATTGGAGATGGTGAAATTACTATTTCTTAGAGTATATAGATTAGTTTACTTTAGCAAAAAATATAAAGGTGGTCATATCTATGAAAAAATTTACTGTTTCAATATTATTTTTCTTATTTTTGTCATTAAATATTTCAACAATTCAGGCTCTGTCCATATCTAGAGTTTTAAAAAAGGGGTTCTACACATTAGAAGATTTAAAACTATCTCCTAATACAAGTTATACTATTCAAAATGATTCTTATAATGAGCGTGCTTACATACTTGTTTTTGATTCCGAACAAAATTTTATACAGTCTTTACGATTGAGACCTCAATCACAGAAATATAATTTACTTCCGCTTAAAGATGGATATAAAATAGTTGTAGTTGGAAATGGAGAAGTGACTGTATCTTAAAAGAGAATAAATCTACAAGATCTATTTAGTATTTAATGATTGTACTTTTATAATTACTATAAATTCCAATTAAGATTTTGTACAAATTATAAGTTTAAGACTACAATCAGCAAAACGCGATTTACTTCTGCTTAAGAACAGCTATATATAGTTTAGGCTAATAGCATTAAAACTCACCTTATATCAAAAAAGCCACTATATAAATAATGTCATTTAGTTAGCTAAATGACATTTCCATACAAGATGACTTTCTCAATGATTTTTCAATTGAATTTTATTTACCTTCTTTTAAAATTGACGACATCACTAATGCTAAATCGTTCTTTTTTTCATTATCTCTGATAAAGTTTGCTACTTTATCATCTTTTGTTATTATTTGAATATATTCTTTTGCATCTTCATTTTTGACATTAAATGATTTTATATTTTCTCTTGATATTTTATCTGTATAAGCAATATCAGATAGCCCTCCCCAAACGGAATGAGTAATAGCCTGTATATATAAATTTTTAGGAGTAAGAATCAATTTAAAATCATTTACTACTCCGCCTGCAACTCCCTGTGCTAGCAAATTAACCAACATATTTGCTACTTTACTTGAAGCTTTAATATCTTTGTAAGAATTAATAGAACATAGTATTTCTTCATCATTTAATACACTTGCCATATTTCGCCCTCCAAATTATATATTTTAATTGAATAAATAATTATCTGCATCAAAATCCATTGTCCAATTATATCATATAATAGTAATATATTCCTATCACTAAACTCTTAATTTTTAATAACTCACTTACATTTTCTATACTATTCAAGTGTATAAGGCTAAAAAACTAGAATTATAAGTTTTCAAAATGTTACTGGCGGAGGCTAAACAGCATCAATGAATTGAAAAATATAGGTGGTCAATCCAACTATATTTTTTATCTTACAAAAACTTTACTTAAAAATTTCTATTGCTTTTCTATTATAAATTCCGCATGATCTCCTATAGCATGAATCATTGGAATGCTAATTACTATTTTATTATCTTCCATATAACTATAGGCTCCTTTCTTTGGAATTTCAATCACGCCATCTTTCTCGTGAAAATCAGCATCTTTTAATATATTTAAAAGTTCATCATCACTAATGTTTTTTATAACAGACTTCTGTGCTTCTATTAATTTATCATCCTCTGAAAGCATTTTAACATCATCTAACTTTTTTAATTTTTCTAGTACTCCCTGCACATTAGCATAGTCTGAAAGACCAACTGTTGAACCGTTCTCTAAATCTATATTAACCGTATAAAAGATTGAAGTTGGATATGCTGTTCCTTTAATATTTACTAATCCATTAAAAGCTATTGATATATATTTATTATTTTTAGTTTTCACTTCATAATTTACTTCCATATTTATATCATTAATATTTGTATTATTCTCAACATATATATTTACAATACTTAGGGCTGCATTTTTTAAATCTTTATTTATGGAGTCAAGCTTTACTGCATCAGCATAATTTTTTATTTGAGGGTAATTGATCTTCACATGATCTTTACTATAAACTTCATCAATTATTTCGTATTGTTTTGATTCATTACGTAAAGATACTTCCATATTAAAATAATTAATTTTATTAACAGCTAAAATCTCTTTTTTTATTGGATTAATACACTTCAAATTATTAACATAAAAATTTCTCATTAATAATAAACTAAGTATTGTTATGCCAGTTAATAAAAGTGCCGATTTCTTCATTTTTATATTTTTCTCCTTTAATTATTTAATTTGAAGGTTAATTTTATTAATTATTTTGTCCCCATGTTATGTAAATAATGCAGTTTATAGCTTAATAATAAAATTACTTTCACTTTTTTAATTTTTTTATTGAATTTATCGGTCACTATGATAAAATTATCTTAAGAGGTGAATTTATAATGTTAGGTGATAAAGTAAAACTACTTAGAAAAGAGAGAAAAATTACACAGCAAAAGTTAGCTGAAGCTATTGGTGTAAGTCAATCTACTATAGGAATGATAGAAGGAAATAGACAAGGTGCTAGCAATGATACATTAATTAAGTTGGCAAATACTTTAAATACTACTGTTGATTACTTGTTGTCTGATAATATAGAAGAGTTAGACTTTCCTGATAAAAGAATTAGTGACACTGGATTTGGCGATGATGATATAAGAAGAATTGAGAGAGCTCGAAGAAAAATGGATCCTAAAAACAAAGAAAAAATGATGAAAATTTTAAGGTCTGCTTTTGATGAGTACTTCGACGATTAGATATAAGCGTATAAAACAGATAGTTAATGATATTTATATAAAATTAAATATTAGTAAGTTTCCTATAAACGTATTTGAAATAATAGGTTCTTTCGATAATATAAAAATAGTTTCTTATCATCGATTCATGCTTGATCACAATTTAACCAAAGAAGAAACTTTTGAAATATTAACTTCTGACGAAGGATGTACTGATTATTTTAAACCTTCAAATAAGTATATAATTTATTATAATGATTTAGATTTTAAATCTGATGAAAGAATTAGATGGACTTTAACTCATGAATTAGGTCATATTTTATGTAGCCATTATTCATCTGATAATACTAAAATATTTGATGACTACCTGTCAGAATCTGAATATAAAATTATGGAGGCTGAAGCAAATTATTTTACTGGTCTTTTATTATCTAATCCAGTAATTCTTCATAAGTTGAATATTAGATCTTCTCATGACATAGAAACGTACTGTTCAATATCTTCTGAAGC
>Ga0183101_1000502_pt1 | contig 33695 bp, 38 predicted proteins | sample Biomet3_FD_127790 | JGI IMG/M metagenome (GOLD analysis project Ga0183101, IMG submission 127790) | Microbial communities from bioreactor (seeded with sewage sludge) at LBNL, California, USA - Biofuel metagenome 3 | ecosystem: Engineered > Bioreactor > Anaerobic > Unclassified ...
TCCAGTTTTTGTTGCAAACGGATTCTATAGAAGCAAAACTGCGTTTTCAAGAGAGCATGTTGTATATAATCCATACGTTAAATTTCCACAAGTTCAAAAGTATTTAAATACTGGAAAACTAATAAAGTATAGAAATGACATTCTTGTTAACATGGAATATCATAAGCAAACGAAGATGCATTCAAAGAACATATCGGTTGACTATGATACTATGATGTATGATATTGTTGATAAGAAACGATGGAATCCCTATACCAATTGTCCAATTAAGAATGTATCAGAATATTGTTATATATTACGAAGAGTTGTAAATTCTGACGATTCTAGAATAGAAGCTATAAAAGATATCTTGACAATTAAAGATAGAGCTATAATTTTTTATAACTTTGATTTCGAAAGAGATTTGTTGATACAATCATTGTCTTCGTGGGGATACCCATACTCAGAATGGAATGGTCATAATCATAACGAAATTCCAGACAAAGATAGATGGGCATATTTAGTTCAATATACAGCAGGAGCAGAGGGTTGGAATTGTATAACGACTGATACGGTTATATTTTACTCTCTGCATTATTCTTATAGAGTAATGAAACAAGCATCTGGAAGAATTGATAGACGTAATACAAAATATAAGGATTTATATTACTATCGTTTGGTTAGTGGATCAAAGATTGACCGAGATATTTCTGTAATAATAAAAACAAAGAAGACATTTAACGAATCACAATGGGCTGGTGTAAAGTTTAAAAACGAGGAAAATATCTAAAAGTGGTAAAATTGGCAACTTATCTACCTGCGGTTTTCGCGATATAAACACACCTTATAATAGAGGAGATAGAATATGTAATTTTCGCATATTTCTATCTTCTTCTATTTTTTTTGTCGCTTTTTAATAGATTTGAAAAGAGGATGGCTCGATGAGAGAAGCAACATATCAAAAACATGTCATTGATAAAGTTCGAGTCATGCTCCCCGGTGCTTATGTGTACCCAAATGACGGTGGATACATTCAAGGATTTCCTGACATTACAATTCTATATAAGAAGAGATGGGCTACTCTAGAATGTAAACGGGATAAAGATTCTGAACATCAGCCAAACCAAGATTATTATGTTTCTGATATGAAAAAGCAGTCATTCTCTGCTTTCATATTTCCAGAGAATGAAAAGGAGGTTTTGGATGAACTTCAACGAGCACTCAAACCTACAAGGAGAGCACGCGTTTCTAAGTCCTAGTAATTATCACTGGCTTAATTATTCTCCCGAACATCTTCAAGATGTATATTTGAATTTGCAGGCTAAAGAAAAGGGAACCATCCTTCATGCTTTTGCATGCGATTGTATAAAACTTAACCAAAGACTTCCTAGAACAAAAGCCACACTTAATATGTATGTAAACGATTCTATCGGGTTTAAGATGAGACCAGAACAGGTTCTATATTATTCCGATAATTGTTATGGAACTGCCGATGCCATATCTTTTAGGCAGAATCTTCTACGTATTCATGATCTTAAAACAGGAGTTACTCCAGCATCTATGGTACAACTAGAGGTATATATGGCGTTGTTCTGTCTTGAATACGATCATAAACCAGAAGACATTCAGTCAGAACTTCATATTTATCAGGCTGGAGAAGTTCTTGTATATTCTCCAACAGCAGATGAGATTCGTCGTATAATGGATACTATTATTTCTTTTGATAAGATTTTGAACGAGGTAAAAGTTGAGGAGGAATAATGAACGACAACGAGGATGTTCTAATTCATTATGGTACTCCTAGACATTCTGGTAGATATCCTTGGGGCTCTGGAAAGAACCCACAGAGAAATAGAAACTTTTTATCTGTATCGTCTGAACTTCATAGCAAAGGCGTAAGCGAAAACGATATTGCAAAAGCTATGGGGATGACGATCACACAATATAGAGCACAAAAGTCAATTGCTAGATCTCAAAAACATGCCCAAGATGTTGCCTTTGCTCAAAAACTTAAAGAAAAAGGAATGAGTACAAGTGCGATCGCAAGGCGAATGGGCATTAACGAATCTACTCTTAGAGGAATGCTAAATCCATCAGTTCAAGCTCGTTCTAACAGGATTCAGTCAACTTCTGATATTTTAAAGAAAGAAATTTCAGAAAAGAACTATATTGATGTTGGTAAAGGAACAGAAGTTCGAATGGGCATATCCTCTCAAATGCTTAAGAACGCAGTAAGTAATCTCAAAGATGAGGGATATTCTTATATAAATCTCCCAACAACACAGCGAGGAACTGGATATAAGACCAATATTGTTGTTTTGGCCAAACCAGGTACAACTTGGAAAGAAGTAAAGCAAAATCAAGATAAAATAGGAATTGTTAATTATAAATTTGACTCTGATACTAATAATTTTACAAAACTAGGGATAAAAGAGCCAAAAAGTATATCTTCCGACAGAGTTGCTGTAAGATATGGGGACGAAGGCGGAACGGCAAAAGATGGTTTGATTGAGCTTAGAAGAGGTGTGGATGGTCTTGACCTTGGAAACGCTAGATATGCTCAAGTTAGAATTGCCGTTGACGGAACACATTATCTAAAAGGAATGGCTGTATATTCTGATGATGTTCCAAAAGGATACGATATTCTATTTAATACAAACAAGCATAGCGGAACTCCAAAAACAGACCCAGATAAAGACGCCCCTCAAGTATTTAAGGCAATGAAATCAGATAAAGACAATCCGTTTGGCGCTTCTCTAAAGATGGACTCTAATGATGCTGGCGATATTGTTCCAGTACAAAGGGGTTATATTAATGTTGTTAGAGAAGAAGGCGATTGGGATAAATGGTCTAGAAATCTCGCTTCTCAGATGCTTTCAAAACAGCCAGTTAGTCTAGCAAAGAAGCAACTCAAGCTTGCTTCAGACGAACGAAAAGCTGAATTTAAAGAGATAGAATCACTTACAAACCCAACGGTGAAGGCAAAACTTCTTATATCGTTTGCAGATGAATGTGATTATGATGCGGTTCATTTAAAAGCGGCAGCAATGCCTAGGCAGTCAAGTAAGGTTCTTATTCCGGTTACGTCTCTTAAATCTACAGAAATTTATGCTCCTACATATAAAGACGGAGAGCATGTAATTCTTATTCGATATCCTCATGGTGGTAAGTTTGAGATTCCAGCTCTTACTGTAAATAACAATAATAAAGAATCTAAAAGTCTTATTGGTAATGCTAAAGATGCAATTTGTATAAACCATGATGTTGCTTCTGTTCTATCTGGCGCGGACTTTGATGGCGATACGGTTCTAGTTATTCCAAATAACAATAAACTATTCAAAACTGAGTCGCCAATTAAAGAACTTGAAGACTATGATCCGCAAGCAGCATATCCTGCATATGAAGGAATGCCAAAAGTTTCAAAGAATACTGGATTTCACCGGCAGCGAGAAATGGGTGAAATTACAAATCTTATTACTGACATGACCTTAAAAGGCGGATATTCTGAATCCGATATTACAAGAGCTGTTAAACATTCTATGGTTGTCATTGATGCAGAAAAGCATAATCTTAACTGGCGTCAATCAGCCATAGATAATGATATTGCAGAACTTAAGACAAAATATCAAGGCGGACCAAGATCTGGAGCATCAACTCTTATTTCTAAGTCTAAATCTGAGCTCAGTGTCCCAAAGAGAAGTCTTCGATATTCTATAAATCCAGAAACTGGAGAAAAAATATATTATCCTACCGGGGAAACATATATTAATAAAAAGACTGGAAAGACTGTAGAAAGAGTTACAAGATCTTCAAAAATGGCAGAAGCAAAAGATGCATATTCTCTTTCCTCTGGTACAGTTATGGAGTCTGTATATGCTGATCATGCAAATTTGCTTAAGGCAATGGCAAATTCAGCAAGAAAAGAATCTATATCTTTAAAAGATATTTCTAAATCCCCCTCTGCTGCAAAAGTATATTCTTCCGAAGTATCCTCCCTTAATTCTAAGCTCCTCCTAGCTAAAAAAAATGCCCCCCTAGAGAGAAAAGCACAACTAATGGCCGGGTCTATTGTATCTCAAAAGCGACAAGCAGATCCAAATATGGATAAAGCAGAAGTTAAAAAAATAGGTGCACAAGCACTGGCCTCTGCGAGGGCGAAGTTAGGGTCTAAGAAAGCAGTTATAAATATAACTGATAAGGAATGGGAAGCCATACAGGCCGGCGCTATTAGTCCTACTAAGTTGGCAGACATACTTAATAACGCAGACATAGAACAGGTTAAGCAACTGGCTATGCCAAGGGAAGAGAATACTATTAGTGCTTCTACTAAGGCTAAGATAGTTACCTATCTATCTAATGGTTATACACAGGCACAGATAGCAGATCTATTAGGCGTATCTACATCTACTATTAATAGAGTAAAGAACGAATAGAGGTGATGTGCTAATGCGTACAGCAATGCTAACAACAGATGACAATCCTTTTGATCCATTCACACAATGGTATCAATGGTATGAGTATGACGAATCACATGGTTACCATTCGAGTGAGTACTTGGCTAGAGTAGTAAGGACATCACCTGAACTATCTACTGAACTATCTAATCAAGCAATAGAAGATGCAATTGATGATATTGTTAGATTTAATCTTACGGATGGTTCATATAGTTATAGAAAAATAATTAATGATTCTTAGTTTTATTTTATATTATAAAAAGATCTACCCCTATGGGGGGTGTTCGCAAAAAGTACCCCCCGTATCAAATCGCGGCTGTCTTCAAAAAATCTCCGGAGGGTTAATTCCTGGAAACTTTTTCAGGTAAAACTTTCCGGAGATTTCGTTGTAACCAACTGATCTTGTATTTTTTGTCTCTAGACTTTTCTCATAGGCGCAGAGAGTGCTTATCACTTACTTTTACTCCTTTCATAAGTGTATGAAAACTCTCTACGTCTACTAGAGAAGTCTAGCGTTCATATCTGAAAGAGGGTGAAAGTGTCGTGGCAAGGATTAAAACTACACCAAAAGTATCAGTGCCAAAAGGTCAGAGACCACCAGCAAAGACTCCAGAAGCTAGAGAGAAACAGCTTATAGCTTTGGCAACTGATTTGGCAGAAGAACAACTTAGAAACGGCACTGCCTCTGCACAAGTTATTACACATTACTTGAAACTTGGATCATCTAGAGAGAAAATTGAACAGAAAGCAATTCAACAGAAGACAGAACTCGATGCCGCAAAGAAACAGTCGCTCAAGAACGCTGATGAGATTAAGGAACTATATATGGCAGCAACAAAAGCCATGGCCTCTTATAGTGGAAACTCAAGAGGAGTTGAGTTTGATGACGCGGACATACGACGAACTTAGTCAACTCAAAACCTTTGATGAACGATTTAAATATTTGAAACTTGACGGTGTTATAGGCGCTGATCTGTTTGGCTATATGCGCCAATTGAATCAAGCATTTTACACTTCTACTTTGTGGAAGAAAGTTCGCAATCAAATAATTATTAGAGACGATGGTTGTGATCTTGGAATACCAGGGCTTACCATTTTTGGAAAACTAATGGTTCATCATCTTAATCCTTTAACAAAAGAAGATCTTATAAATCATTCTTCGAAACTCGTTGATCCTAACAATCTTATAACGGTTAGCTTTGATACACATCAAGCCATAACCTATGGCGATGTAAATCTTCTTCATAAAGAACCGATTGAGCGATTCGCAAATGATACCTGCCCATGGAAGGGGGGAACATGTTAGCAGACACTAGTATTCTATCATCAACAAAGAAGTACCTTGGGATTGTTGATTCTTATACAATATTTGATGATGAATTGATTACTCTAATTAATGGTGTATTCTCGCAACTCTATTCGCTTGGGGTTGGTCCATCCGAACCGTTTGAAATTTCTTCATCGAGCGATAAGTGGTCTTCATTTTTAGGAACAAACACTCACATCAATGAAGTTTCTCTATATGTATTTTTGAACGTTCAGTTGTTGTTTGATCCGCCATCAAGTTCGTTTGTTCTAACCGCAAAACAGACTCAAATTTCGAAACTTGAATACGAACTTTATATTACGTGCGATCCAGATGTTCCGACTCCAACGGTAACTTCTGATTCCAATGATATTTAAGGAGGCATCTAATGTCTGATATTCTAGAACCATACATGAGTAATTCAAATCCAACACTCGAGCATCATGGTATTTTAGGAATGCATTGGGGCCATAGAAAAGACAAAACATCCAAGTTGGCCGATAATTATTCTAACGAGCAATACAATAGGGATAAGATTATCTACGGCAATGGCGGAGCAAAGCGTATTAACAAAAGTATTTCTAACGGATACAATGTTTCTACAGCTCGGTCTAAAGAGAAGACCCATAGAGACCATGTTATTTCTAAGAATAAATACTTTCGTCAAGGCGGAAAAGTAGCGGTTGGTGTAGGAACTGCAGTTGGAGCATATATCGCACTATCGGCAGCCCAAAAGTTTGGAACTTCCATAGAAGGGCGAGTGTTTATTCATAAAATTCTTGGAGTTAATTATACCAATGCAGAACAGACGGTTAAAAGGATTGGCCAGATAGACGCAGTACTTAATCCGGCGATGGAAGCTCTTAAGAGTCCCGCAATAAAGGGCATTATAGCGACTGGTGCCGCAACTACTGCTTCTTTGCTTGGCGGAGATATTGCAGTATCAGCGCACATGCATGCTCACGGGCTCGATCCAAACCGAAGGTATAGTTAGGAGGCATCTAATGTCTGATATTCTAGAACCATACATGAGTAATTCAAATCCAACACTCGAGCATCATGGTATTTTAGGAATGCGTTGGGGGCATAGAAAAGACAAGACGTCTTCTGTAAGTAAGTCTAAGAAAAAAAAGAAAGTAAGTTCACGAGAAGAAGCAAAGAATCGTGCAGAAAAAATGTCTGATGATGAACTTAATAAAGCTGTTCGTAGACTTCAGCAAGAGACTCAGTATATTAAGTTGACGGAAGAGAAATCTGGAAAGAAATCAACGAGTAAGCAACTTAAAGATACTTCCAGTGATGCAAAGAGTATAAAGAGTCTTGCTGAAGCGGTTGTTGGGATTGTCGCGATTGGTGCTCCAATTGTTAAGACTATTCGCAATAAAAATGGTGGAAAAGTTCTTCATACTGCGTTTAAAGAGGCTCAAAAAGCAGCGGGAGGTATCTAATGTCTGATATTCTAGAACCATACATGAGTAATTCAAATCCAACACTCGAGCATCATGGTATTTTAGGAATGCATTGGGGGCATAGAAAGCAAGTATTTTCTTCGGGAAATACAAGAGGTCGTAAGTCTACTAGTAATAAAAGTATTTCCGGTAACAATTCATATACAACTGGTCTTAAAAAGGGTCACGCGGTAGCAAAGGCGGTGCTTACTTTTGCAGGAGCAGGACTTCTTTCGTCTGCTGTTGCAACTCCTATGTTTAAGAGTGGACATAATATAACGGGTATAATTGTTGCAGGAGCAGGGATGAGCGCTCAGATGAATGCTATAAATACTGGATTTAGAGAGTATAGAAAAGCAAATAGGGAAGCGCTTGCTGCTAAGTAACTTATATATTTCTTTTAAAGGTAGGTGATATTTATGTCGCTGTCTAATACAGCAACTCCAAAGTACTATGGCGAATTTCGGGACGCTGTTATTAGAGGCGATATTCCTGTCAATAAAGAAATCTCGCAAGAGATGAATCGCATTGACGATCTCATAGCAAACCCTGGAATTTACTATGATGATGAGAAAGTTGAAGGTTGGATAGACTATTGCGAGTCAGAACTTACCCTTACCGACGGTTCCGACATGAATCTCCTTCCCACATTCAAACTTTGGGGCGAAGAAGTATTTGGTTGGTGGTATTTTGTAGAACGTAGTGTATATGAACCGGATAAAGACAATCATGGTGGGCATTACATTACAAAGCGACTTCTGAAAAGGCTTATAAATAAGCAATATTTGATAGTTGCTCGTGGTGGCGCTAAATCAATGTATGGTTCATGTATACAAAGTTATGGTCTGAATGTAGACACAGAAACTACGCAACAAATAACTACTGCTCCAACGATGAAACAAGCAGACGAATTGTTGTTTCCAATAAAGACCGCGATAATTAAGGCTCGTGGTCCGTTATTTAAGTTTCTTACCGAAGGGTCTATCAGAAATACTTCAAATCCGGCAATGAGGGCAAAACTAGCCTCTACAAAACGAGGTATAGAGAACTTTATTACGGGATCTCTTCTTGAAGTACGGGCCATGAGTATCGATAAGCTCCAAGGCGCTCGCCCAAAGTATAGTACCGTGGATGAGTGGCTTTCTGGAGACGTTCGAGAAGATGTTATCGGAGCAATAGAGCAAGGCGCGTCTAAACTCGATGACTATTTGATTATTGCAATGAGTTCTGAGGGAACTGTTCGTAATGCTGTTGGTGATACAGTCAAAATGGAGTTGGAGTCAATTCTAAAGGGCGAATACATAAACCCTCACGTATCTATATGGTATTACAAACTTGATAGTATTGAAGAGGTAAATAATCCAGAGATGTGGATAAAGGCCCAACCAAACATTGGTAAAACGGTTTCTTATGAAACATATCAACTTGAGGTTGAGCGAGCAGAGAAGGCCCCCGCCGCAAGAAACGATATCCTTGCAAAGAGATTTGGTATTCCAATGGAGGGGTATACATATTTCTTTACTTATGATGAGATTATTCCTCATCAGAAGAGAGACTTCTGGCAACTTCCATGTTCTATGGGGGCGGACATGTCTCAAGGAGATGACTTCTGTGCGTTCACATTTTTGTTCCCTCTTTCTGGAGATAGGTTTGGAGTTAAGACTAGAAGTTATGTAACATCGTATACTGTTGATAAACTTCCTGGAGCAATGCATCAGAAGTATGATGAGTTTGCAAAAGAGGGAAGTCTTATTGTTATGGATGGAACAATTCTTGACATGATGAAAGTATACGAGGATCTAGATCAGTATATAATTGATAGTCAGTATGATGTTAGATCTTTTGGCTACGATCCATATAATGCCAAAGAGTTTGTAGAGAGATGGGCAACCGAAAACGGACCCTTTGGTATTGAAAAAGTTATTCAAGGGTCAAAGACCGAATCTGTTCCTCTTGGCGAACTAAAGAAACTAGCAGAACAACGACTTCTCATATTTGATCAAGAGTTGATGAGCTTTACTATGGGCAATGCCATTACTAGTGTTGATAATAATGGTAATAGAAAACTATATAAGCAACGTAAAGATCAAAAAATTGATAATGTGTCAGCGCTAATGGATGCGTATGTTGCATATAAGAGAAACCAGGAGGGCTTTGAATGAGTAATGTAACAGATTCGTATTTGGCTCATCATGGTATTTTAGGAATGCGTTGGGGTCATAGAAAGATAGATCCATTTGCAAATCACCAAGCCAACATACAAAAAAGAGCAGAAGAAAATGGACTAAGCAAAAGGAACGCAAAGATTATTGCAAAGAAAAGAATTACTGCAGAGAAAGTTCTTCTTGTTGCTGGTGGAGTTGCCCTAGGAGTTGCTGCATATAAGTTTCATAATTCTGTAAAGAATCGTATATCTGATAAGACAATGAATGTAATGCTACAGAGAGTTGTTGGCGACGAAGGAAAGCAGGAAAATATTAGTAAAGTTTCCGAATTACTTAATCAACCATTCTATGCTGCTACGAACCATGGGGATAAGCAAAAATACGTTGGTCTTTACTCTCATCAATTAAAAGAGTATTCAAAAAACGTATATAAAATGCAGATAAAAGCTACGGGACTAAAAGTAGCATCTCATAATTCTGCAGAAAAAGTATTTTCTGATCTGTACAAGTCAGACAAAGGTTTTGCAGAATCCGTGAATGATGTTGGGCGTATGTATAATTTTAAAGGAATAAAAAATTATGATGGATCGTCAGATCCTCGCAAGATAAAAGCTACATATAACGATTTTAACAGATCTTTGGTGCTACATAATTCTATAGCTGATAAAAGAAGAACCATATTCTATGATAAGATGCGCGAGTCCGGGTACGATGCGGTAAGAGATATTAACGATGAAGTTGGGTCGTATAGTGCAAATAGTCCTATAATTGTCATTAATCCAGCAAAGGTGCAACTACAGGATGTAAAAGAAATATCCGATAGTGAGGCAACAAAAGCAGCTGTTGCGGCATACACAAAGATGACAATTCCTTCTATTGCTACATATACTGCTGTTGGTGCCGGAATAAAACTTGGGGTCACTAATAAGTACGTGGCAAAGAACAAGAAGAAGGAGGCGTCTAATGTCTGATATTCTAGAACCATACATGAGTAATTCAAATCCAACACTCGAGCATCATGGTATTTTAGGAATGCGTTGGGGGCATAGAAAGCAAGAAATTTCTTCTAAAAAAAAGAACACAAAGAAATCATATGCTGATTTGGCAAGAAACGCAAAGAGATATAAAACTTCTGTTAATGAAGTTGGAGAATATACATTTAATTCAAAAGATGCAAAGGATTTTGAAGTTAAATCCGCAAAGGTCGGGACGATAATTGGCGCTGTATATGGAGTTGCTCTTTCCTCGGTTATGTATAGTGCTGGATCACTACTTGGTGGGGACGAAGTAGGAAAAGTTCTTGGTATTGGCGGCCTTGCTGGTACTGCTCTTGGATCTATTGGTTCTGCGTATCATGTAAAGGTTCTCGAGAACGGAAAAGTAACATCAAAATCTAAGTAACTTCTATATTTCTTTGAAAGGTAGGTGATGAAGAATTGGGAGTTAAAACTAGAATTAAGAGTGCTTGGAATGCGTTTAATAATCCAGATGGTAATTCTATGGCAGAATATGTTTATAGAGATGTTGGCGGATATGGCTATCGAGAAGATAAATATCGAATGCTTCCCGGAAGCGAAAAATCTATTGTAAATACGATTTATAATCGTATGGCTGTAGATGCGGCCAGTGTTAAGATAGAACATGTCCGTACAGACGACAATGGTCAGTACTCGTCAACCATTAATGATGGGCTAAATTACGCACTTACTCAAGAAGCAAATCTAGATCAGACTGGTAGAGAACTAATATTAGACGCCATTCTTTCTATGATTGATACAGGGTCTGTCGCAATTGTTCCGGTTGATACTACAGGTAAAGACCCTATGCTAAGCGATTCGTGGGATGTCGAGACGCTTAGAGTTGCCAATATTATTACTTGGCAACCAGAGACTGTTAGACTTAGTCTGTATAATCAAAAAGTTGGGCATAAACAGGAGATAGTACTTCCAAAGAAAATGGTAGCCATTGCTGAAAACCCATTTTACAATATTATGAATGCTCAAAACTCAACGCTTCAACGACTTATTCGTAAGTTGAATCTTCTTGATGCAATTGATACCCAAAGTGGATCCGGAAAACTTGATATAATTGTTCAGCTTCCATACACTATTAAATCTGAGCAAAGAGAAGCTGCGGCTGAGAAGCGAAAGCTGAGGCTCGAACAGCAGATGCAGGATTCAAAGTATGGCATTGGATACATCGATGCAGCCGAGAAGATAACTCAGCTTAATAGACCAGCAGACAACCAGCTCCTTGATCAGGTAGAGTATCTAACGACTCAACTGTATACTCAACTTGGAATTACTACAGACATTCTTCAGGGAACGGCAAGCGAAGCGGTAATGAAGAATTACTATCAAAGAATTACACTTCCTCTTGTTAAGGCTATAACCGAAGCCATGTCTAGAAAGTTCCTATCGAAGACATCAAGAGCTCAGAATCAATCAATAATGTATTTCGGAGACACCTTTAGTTTGGTTCCAGCGGCAGATTTGGCAAACATTGCTGATAAGTTTATCAGGAATCAAATCCTATCTGCCAATGAATTTAGGGGAATTATTGGATTCAAGCCGAGTGACGACCCAAAGGCAGATCAGCTTCAGAATCCTAATATTGCCCAACCTTCTTCTGGAATTCAAAATGATAGTGGGGGTGGATACTACTATAATTACGAGGACAGTAACGACGATACACAAGGAGGTAATATAGATGACAACCAAGCATGATTTTGGCGGGTATGCAACTAAGAACAATCTTAGATGCAGCGACGGTCGAGTTATCATGCGCGACGCGTTTAAGGATTGCGATGGCAAGCGAGTTCCCCTTGTATGGAACCATATGCATAACGATCCTTCTAATGTTCTTGGTCACGCACAACTCGAAAATCGAGCAGATGGTGTCTATGCTTACTGTGATTTGAATGATACGGATCTTGGTCTTACAGCAAGGTCTTTGGTTAAGAATGGTGATATTAATTCCCTTTCTATCTATGCAAATCACCTAACCCAAAGCGGCAGTAATGTTATGCATGGAGACATCAAGGAAGTTAGTCTTGTTCTTGCCGGGGCCAATCCCGGTGCAATGATTGATAATGTCACAATCGAACACAGTGACGGTTCTCTTGAGGAATCCCAAGAGGAAGCTGTTCTGTATTGTGATTGTGGAATTATGAACAATGATCTTGAACATTCGGATAATGGGCATGACGATAACACCAACCATGCTTCAACTCCGAATGCAGAAGATATTTCTGGCGAATCAGACAAGCAAGGAGATATGGCAATGAGTGATACTACTAATAAGACGGCGGCTCCGGCATCTGATGCGTCAGATGGAAAGACTGTCGGCGAGGTTTACGATTCTATGACCGATGATCAGAAGGCAGTTTGCGATTTTCTTGTTGGAACTGCTGTGAAGCAAGCGCTTGGGGAGGATGACTCCGGAGATGCCGCGCCCGATGACCAAAATGTTAAGCATTCCGATATGGATGAGGATAATGATATGAACAACAACCTTTCTCATAACGTTTTTGATACCAACGATACCGATGGTGGTGCCACCCTTAGTCATTCTGATATGGGCTGCCTGTTTGCAGATTCAATGAATGATATTCCTATCTTTGGTTCTTTTAAGAAGTCTGTTATTAGGCACGCCGCTACCTACGGCATTACGAATATTGATATTCTGTTCCCCGACGCGAAGTCTGTTACTTCTTCCCCGCAGTTTATTTCTCGCCAGATGGGTTGGGTAACCGACGTCCTTGGCTCTACAACTCATACTCCGTTTGCTAATATCAGTTCCACGATTGCTGATATCACCGCAGATGATGCGCGGGCTAAGGGTTATATTAAGGGTAACCAGAAGATCGAGGAGTTCTTCTCTGTTGCTAAGCGCAAGACTACCCCGACCACCGTGTATAAGAAGCAGAAGCTTGATCGTGACGATATTCTTGATATCACCGATTTCGATGTTGTTCAGTTTATGCAGGGCGAGATGCGGCTCATGCTTAACGAGGAGCTTGCTCGTGCTTACATGATTGGTGATGGCCGATCTGCTGCGTCTCAGGATAAGATCAACGAGGGTAATATTCGTCCTATCCTTACCGATGACGAGCTCTATTCTATTCATGTTAATCTTGCTCTTGCTGACATCACACTTGCTGATGGTAAGACTATTGATTACGCTAAGGTGGTTAAGGCCATCTCCAAGAAGGGGTATCTCTACGAGGGTTCTGGGTCTCCTGCGTTCTACACCACTAAGAGCACTCATACTGAGATGGGTTGGATCGAGGATAGTATTGGTCGTCGACTCTATGAGACCGACGCCACTCTTTCTTCGGCTCTTGGCGTTGATCGACTTGTTGATGTTCCTGTTATGGAGGGATGCACTCGTTCCGTTACTGTTGGCGAGACCACCACTGTCTATAATGTTATTGGTATTATTGTTAACCTGGCTGACTATAATGTTGGTACTAATAAGGGTGGCGAGATCAATACGTTTAACGACTTCGATATCGACTACAACCAGAGCAAGTATCTGATGGAGACTAGGTGCTCCGGAGCTCTCGTTAAGCCGCATTCCGCGCTCGTTATCGAGTATCCTAAGCCTACTACGATGACTAAGTCCGCTAAGGTCGCTAAGGTCGCTAAGGTCGCCGAGCCTGTCGAGCCTGTCGAGGCTTAATGTAATGTTAAGAGGTGAGATTCAAAATGGCAAGATTTTATGGTAATGTTGGTTTTGGTATTCAAACAGAAACTTCTCCTGGCGTGTGGCAGGACGTAATAACCGAACATGATTACTATGGAGATATTCTAAGGATTTCGGTTAATAATCAAGACCGTTCTACGGTGAATAACAATATTGTTATAAATAACGAAATAAGTATTATCTCTGATGATTTTGCCTTTGCGAATTTCGCCAATATTAGGTATGTTAATTGGATGGGGGTTAACTGGATTGTTACTAACATAACAGTTCAGTACCCCCGTCTTATACTTACTATTGGGGGTGTATATAATGGGGAAGTCCCAGAGACTTAAACTTCAAGCGGAATTGGTTTCCATACTTGGATCTTCTAATGTATATTTTCAACCTCCAGATAATGTTGTAATGAAGTACCCATGTATTGTCTATGAGAAGAAAGATATCGATTCTAAGTACGCAGATGGTTCTCGATATTTGGATTTTCAATCCTATGATATTACAGTCATCGATAAAGATCCAGACTCGGAGATTGCAAAATCTCTTCTTGATCATTTTAGATATATTTATTATGATAGACACTATGTGGTCGACAACTTGAACCATGATAGTTTGGTTATAACCTATTAAGGGGTGTAAAAATGAGTACTGAAATGCTTAAGTGGGATGATACTGGAACTCGTATTTACGAGACCGGTACTGATCGAGGAGTCCTTTATCCGATTGACGCAATCGGCGCGTATCCTCTTGGGGTTGCGTGGAACGGTCTTACAGGAGTTACTGAGAAGCCTACTGGTGGCGATGAAACTGCTCTGTATGCGAATAACTCTAAGTATGCAAGTCTTAGGGCAGCAGAGGAGTTCGCGGGAACTATTAATGCGTACACATATCCAGACGAGTTCGCTCCGTGCGACGGATCTGCTACTATTGCTAAGGGCGTTACCGTTTCTCAGCAGAATCATCAGAAGTTTGGTCTTAGTTATCGTACTATTCTTGGTAATGATGTGGCTTCTGACGCGTTTGGTTATAAGCTTCATCTTGTTTATGGTGCGACTACCGCTCCTTCCGAGCGTGAGTATGCTACCGTAAATGATAAGCCAGATGCCATTACGTTTTCTTGGGACTTCACCACAGATAAGATTGCACTTACTGGTCATAAGCCCGTTGCGTCTCTTACTATTGATAGTACTGTGGCAGATGCTACTAAGCTTGCGGCTCTTGAGGCAATTCTCTACGGAAGCGCTACTGCTGCTGCCAGGCTTCCGCTTCCAGCAGAGGTTATTACTCTTATGAATGTTGCTTAAAATTATATTTGAAAGGGGTATATTATGCTTGCTAAGAAGATTAAGTATGTGGATTACAATGGAGACGATCAGGAGCGCACTTTCCTGTTCAATCTGAACAAGGCAGAGATTGCAGAGATGGAGATGACGACTCCGGGTGGTCTTGTTAATCATATTAATAAGATCACGGATGCTCAGAATCTTCCAGAACTTACTGCTCTCTTTAAGACCCTTATTCTTAAGTCGTATGGCGAGAAGAGTTCCGATGGTCAGCGATTTGTAAAGTCCGAGGAACTTAGTACTGAATTTTCAGAGACGGAAGCATATTCCGAACTGTTCGTTGAACTTATTTCTAACGCCGATGCTGCGGCAAACTTCGTTAATGGGATCGTTCCCACTATTTCAAACGAGCAAATTGCGGAGGCAGAAAAGAAGCTTAGCCCCGATGACCCTAGACTGGTAATGCTCAAGAAGAGATCGTAAGCTCGGCTGATTAGAAGGAGGTAAAGGGAATGTTCCAGATAATAGTGCCTGGAAAAGAATTGTATGACTCGGTTAACAATTTGTTTATCCCGGTAAAAGGACAGACATTGACCCTGGAACATTCCCTTATCTCTATTTCTAAGTGGGAAATGAAGTATCATCGTCCATATTTCTCTGAAGAGAAAAAGGACGTAAAGACAACCGAAGAGACGATAGATTATATTAGATTTATGACATTAACGAAAAATGTCGATCCAATGATCTACTATGGACTATCAGACCAGAACTACAAAGACATTGAGAATTACATCAAAGATCCAATGACTGCCACTTGGTTTAGTACAAATGGACAAAAAAGAGGCGGACAACGATCTTCTGAAGTGGTTACTTCAGAACTTGTATATTATTGGATGACTATAAATAATATACCATTTGAATGCGAAAAATGGCCTTTTAATCGACTTATGACATTGATTCATATTTGTAATGTTAAGAATTCAGCAAGTCAAAAGATGAGTCAACGAGAGGTTATGCAACAGAATAGCGATTTGAATGCTGCTAGAAGAGCTGCTATGCATTCTAAGGGGTAATCATGCACCAAATGATAACCATGAAATCAACAGGAAATTTTTCTCATATGGAAAAGTTCCTAGCAAATATGAAGAAGAGAACATATTTAGATGTTCTCAATAAATATGGAGAAGCTGGAGTGCAAGCTCTATCCTCTGCTACTCCAAAAGATACCGGACTCACTTCTGAGTGCTGGTATTACCAGATAAAACAGGAGTTTGGAAAATCAATTATTAGTTGGGAAAATACGCACTTTAATGAGGGTGTTAACATTGCAGTAATATTACAATATGGACACGGAACAAAGAACGGTGGATATGTTAGAGGGCGAGATTATATTAACCCTGCTATAAGACCCATATTTGATGAAATTGCTAATCAAGCTTGGAAAGAGGTGCAGTCCTCATGAGTTCAGTTGATAATCGTGTTGTTCAAATGCAATTTGATAACGCTCAATTTGAGAAGGGCGTAGCCACCTCTGTAGATAGCATAAATCGCCTGAACGCTACTCTGAGTAAAAATACAGATGCATCAGTATTTAACGGTCTTACAGAGGCCGCAAATAAGGTCGATTTAAGTCATATTTCTAATTCTGTAGGATCTATTCAAAGTAGATTTTCGGCACTTGGTGTTGTCGGAATGACCGTTCTTCAGAACCTAACAACTGCTGCGATGAATGCTGGAGCGTCGTTCACTAAAAATATAGTCAATCCAATATTGTCTGGCGGATGGACACGAGCCGAAAATATTGAGCAAGCCAAATTTATGATTGAGGGTCTTGGAAAAGATTGGCAAGCTCTAAGTCAAGACATTAATACAGCAGTCGATGGAACCGCTTATGGCTTCGATGAAGCGGCGATGGCTGCTGGACAGTTGTCTGCGTCTGGAATTAGTGCCGGGCAAGACATGGAAAAGGCTCTTGAAGGTATTGCTGGAACTGCCGCAATGACAGGTAGAAGTTATAGTGATATTTCTGCCATATTTACAACTGTTGCGGGTAACGGAAGACTTATGTCCGAACAGTTGCTTCAGTTCTCTTATAGTGGTATAAACGCTGCGGCAGCACTTGCTAAATATCTTGGAACGGACGAAGCTACAGTTAGAGACATGGTAACCAAGGGAGAGATAAGTTTCCAAACTTTCTCCGATGCTATGTATTCGGCGTTCGGTGAGCATGCAAAAGATGCAAATAAGACATTTACAGGATCAATGTCTAATGTTCATGCTGCTATGTCAAGAATTGGCGCTGATTTTGCTTCCGTTCTAATTTCTTCAGAAGATCAGGCCAATGGCATTAACAACCTTATTGGCATATTAGGTTCGTTTAGAAACGTTCTCAATGGCGTTAGAGTTATGCTAAAATCCGACACAACGGTGGTTAAGGACTTTACAGACAACTTCCATGCTCTTGCCGATAAGGTAGTTGCCTTTCTTAATTCTATGTATACAACTACGGATGGAGTTACAAAACTTGTAGAGCCATTGTCTCACGCGTTTTCTGATACATATAATGGGGTGAAGAATCTTGTAAACTTTGTCCTTAGTGTTGCTGGAGCTATGAAATCAGCATGGGATTCAGTATTTCCTCCAATAACCTTTGTTACTATTGAAAAAATAGCAGCTGGCTTTCTCAACCTAACATCTAAGTTCAAACTTAATAACGCCAACCTGTCAAATCTTAAAGATACTTTTGCTGGGTTTTTCTCTGTTCTTGATCTTGTTGGCAGGGGGCTAACTATAGTTTGGAACGTGTTTGATAAAAACATACTTCCAGTAGTTGGCGACGCAATAACCATATTTTTAAGTATTACCGGGGCAATTGGTCGATTTATAAAATCTATAGATGATGGCGTTCCATCTCTAAGTAATTTTAGTGGAAAATTCGATTCTGTTAAAACCGTACTATCAAATATTAGATCCGCGCTTAAGAAAGCATCCGATTCTGTTTCTGACTTCTTTAATTCTCTAGATCCGGATTCAACTCCAGTTACCGAAGCATTTACTGCGTTTATTAATAAAGTTTCGGATCTTCTTCAAAAACTAGAAACGGCAGGAAAGAAAGTTGTCTCTGTTCTAAAGACGGTATTTGGAGACATAGGAAGTACTCTATCCGGACTTCTTAAGAATTTCAATCTCGACGAGTTGCTAAATGAGTTTAACATAGTTATGACTGGGGGATTTGTAACCTCGATTGCTACCGTAGCTAGAAATCTATCGCAGATCGTTTCTCAGGTTAAATCTCTATCTTCGGTAATAGAGGGTCCTCTCGTTGAGCTTAAGCAAACACTGGTCGCGTGGCAAAACGAACTTAATGCTAAGACACTTATAACTATAGCTGCTGCAGTAGCGATTCTAGCCGGAGCAATAGTTGTAATGTCTTTGGTTAATGTTGATTCGCTTAATAATGCGGTTGGGGCGGTTGGAACTCTATTTGGAGTTCTAATAGCATCTACAAAACTGTTTAATCAACTAGGAGCAAAGGGATTTGAAGGAGTAGCAACGTCACTTGTTATATTGTCAATTGCTATTCTAATCCTTACGTCTGCCGTCGCTAAAATTGCAAAACTTGATTGGGCTGGTTTTACAAGAGGAATTTCTGCAGTAGTAATTCTTATGTATGCTCTAGAAAAATTTGCAGCTAGCATTAACAGTGGTAAAGTTAAGAGTTTTATTGGCGTTGCTGCAAGCATGCTCATATTCTCAGTAGCTATCAGAATACTTGCAAACGCTGTTGCAAAACTAGGATCAATTGATACAAATTCCCTAGTCCAAGGTCTCATGGGAGTTATGGTTCTACTAGTTGGAATTTCATATTTTCTTACCAATTCCAAAATGGATGGAATGAGTGTTGGAGTTGGCATCGGTCTACTTGTAATGGCGGCAGCAATAAAGGTTCTTGCTGGAGTCGTTGAGCAACTTGGATCTATGGATATGAACGCCCTTGTTCAAGGTCTTGTGAGTGTCGGAGCAATTCTATATGGGCTTGCTGTATTTCTTCAGATGGTAACGGATGTGTCTGGAGGGGCCCTTGTTGGTGCAGCTTCATTACTAATTGCTTCTGCTGCACTTAAAGTAATTGCTGGAGTGATGACAACTCTTGGTGGAATGTCCCAAGACGAGGTAGTAACTGCACTTGCTGGTATGGGTGGCGCGTTGGTTATTCTTTGTGGCGCTCTTACTGATTTTACGGGAACCGTTGCTGGAGCTGGAGCACTACTTATTGCTGCGGTTGCTCTAACTGTATTGGCCGTTCCTCTTCAGACATTTGCTAACATGTCGGTAGATCAAATAGCCAATGCCCTTGTGGTTCTTGGATATTCTATGCTAGCCCTTATAATCGGGTTAAATGGAATGAACGATGCAATAGCCGGAGCAGGGGCACTTATAATTGCGGCGGTAGCACTTAATATTCTTGCAATTCCTCTTCAGACGTTTGGTAACATGTCACTTGATCAGATATCTTCTGCTCTGATAACTTTGGCTGGAGCACTTGCGATTCTAATTGTAGCGGTTAACGCTATGGATACTGGTATAGCAGGTGCGGGAGCGTTACTCGTTGTTGCGGTAGCCCTTGCTATATTGGCGATTCCCATAGCAGTTCTTGGTAATTTGTCTCTTGCTCAAGTTGCTGGAGGTCTAATTGCTTTGGGTGCTGGTCTAGTAGTTCTTATTATGGCGGGTGCAGCAGCCGAGGTAGTGGCAATTGGCCTCCTCGCATTGGGTGGCGCCGTTCTTCTATTTGGTGTTGGCGCGCTTCTTGCTTCTATTGGTGTTTCAATACTTGCTGGTGCATTGCCAGGATTTGCAGATGGACTTAACACACTATCACAAGTGGACGCGGTTGGCCTTGGCGCAGTTGCTCTTGCAGTTGCCGCGTTTGGTGTTGCCGCTCTCGCTGCTTCTCCTGGAATGCTTATATTTGGAATTGGATCTGCTCTTGCTGGCGTTGGAATAGCTCTTCTTGGAGCTTCGGTAGGAACAATGTCTGCGATTTCTGACGGACTAAATGGAATTGCAAATGTAAATGCTGGCGGTCTTATTGCTATTGGCGCCGCATTGCTTATTCTTGGTGTTGGTGAGATTGTCGCAGGCGCTGGAGGATTAGTAATCGGCGCTGGAGCGCTTGTCGCCGCAGCCGGACTGGTAGCGCTTTCTATCGGCATATTTGCTGTAGAGGCGGTTCTTGGAATTCTTCCGGCTTCGTTTTCTAATGCGGGAACTTCTGCGGGTGATTTTGCTAATCAGCTTAATGCTGCAGTCCAACCATCAACGGATGCTGCCGCAAACCTTAAGAGTGGGGTTGAGGGTGGCGTTTCAGGACTTGGCGACGACCTATCAAATACTGGCTCCGATGCCGGGTCAAGTCTTGCTAATGGTCTTCTTGGCACTTCCGATTCTAATAGTGATGCTGGTCAGTCTCTTACTGATGCCGTTGGTGGCGGGCTAGATGGTCTTTCTGCTGATATGAGTACTGACGGCTCCGATGGCGGGCAGTCCCTTACTGATGCCATTAATAGTATGCAGGATCAAGCTAGTTCGGCTGGTAGTGATCTTGGATCAAGCGCTAGTAGTGGCGCTGATAGTGGGCTTGGAGATTGGAGTTCCAAAGGCGCGGACGCCGGTCAAGGGTTTATTAACGGCTTGGGCTCTATGGTTTCGTCTGCAGCAAGTGCGGCCGCCAGTTTCGGTAAGAACGCACTTGATTGGCTTTCTAATGCTTTGGATTCGCATTCTCCATCGCGAGAGACAGGAAAGAGAGGCGTATACTTTGGTGAAGGATTCATCATAGGAATGAACAAGACTAGCGACGATGCTAATGATGCTGCTTACGATCTTGGCAAATCCAGCTTGAATTCTCTCTCTAATGCTCTTTCTGGGGTTTCTGATGTTGTTTCTGATTCTACAGATTCCGAACTAACAATTACGCCGGTTCTAGATCTGTCAGAAGTAGAAAAAGGAGCAACCAAACTTAACGGTTTGCTCTCGGCACAGAACGTTACTTCTTCCGCAACTCTTAGTTACGGGATTGCTCAAACATCAGCAGTGGCCGCTATAGTTGCTTCTAGAGCTTCTTGGCAAAATCAAAATGGCAGTGTGTCTACTGTTGACGATCACTCTGTAACACTAAATCTTGATAAACTAGACTTTAATAACGACGACGATGTTAAACAGTGTGTTAGGAACTTTGTTTACTCACTGCATGACAAAGCAATGATGGGGGTGCAGAAATAATGGCAGCCGGAGATAGGTTGAAAGACGGTACGTATCAAATTCTTAACTGCTCTTCGCCATCTTCGGCGCCATTAGCACTTAACTCTAATGGTGCTATGGATCGGCCAACTCAGTTAATTGTCTATCCAGTAGATGGGACTGATGCCGAGCAAGTAGTTGTCTACACATTGAAGTGCGGAGTTCACGACGGTGTTCAGAGAATGTATATGCCGGCAGAAGGACTGTCGATAGATGCATCTACTCATCATCCAACTACAACATCTCCAGTAATTACATATAATTCTTGGGCCGATTCGAAGACCGCGTTTTATGATGGTTATTCAGGAGCTTATCTAGAAGAGGCTCAGGAGTGGGATATTATTCAGACTGGTAGAACCTGGTCATGCAAACCTACCATTGGTGATCTTTGGAAAGGCGATTCTACTGGTCAGGTATATTCTGATTCTGGAGATACCTACTACTGGAATGGAACACACTGGCTGAAGCAATCCGATTTGTCTGTGGCATCGTTTAGTACCGTTCTATATCCAAAGTATAAAATTCTGTTTGCTAATGACAATACGTATTGTCTTGAAATAGAAAGTAGAAACGGTGTGTTTGGCTCAGGGAGTCCTCTTGATATTTGTCAAGATGATATGAGCACTGATACTTCTGACGATTATCAATGGATATTTGTTCCTAGAAGTACCATTCCAGACGGCGTGTACAATATTGTTACAGCAATGCAGAACGACGCACTTATGGAACCATCTTATGGTGGAACCGGTTCTGGTACATATCCAATGGTTGGGTTTAATAATTCGGACATAGCCTATCAGACATTTATGGTTAATACGACTGGTGCTGGTACGCATATTCGCCCGACATTTAACACCACAGACTATTATCTATGTCGCAGGGGAACCAACGATATGGCTTCCGATGGACCGCACTTCTATCATGGCGATTATATAGCAGATGGTAACGCATTGTTTATATTGGAGCCAGAGGGAGTAATCCCTACGGATGCAAATAATAGTAGTGCTCCAGGTTTTAGAATTGTTTCTCAACGCGGTCAGGCAGGATCAGGCTGTTTGGACGTATGGGGACAAGGAACTAAAGTTGGCAATAAGATTGGTTTTTATGCTCTTAATAATTCGGCGGCTCAGAGATTTGATTTTGTTCCAGCATTGCCGTTAGATAAGACGCTTCCGGTTCCAGTAGTCAACGGGGGAAGTATCGATGGTAACTCGGTTATTTCCTCACTTATGGCTCGTGGAGAAAATACCATATTTCCAGCATTTACTTGTGCCGGTAAATACTTTACAATTAGGTATAAAGTAAAGCCAATAGCATCCAACGATGGGTATATTCCAACCGGAAACAATGGCAGAAATCTTATTTCTAACTCGGCTGGTCCATGGACTAACACATATCCTAGTACAAGCGATTATTTTTATAGAGATGGCTTCTCGCCAACGTCACTAGGGCCACTTACCCAAACTGAGTATACTATTTCGTTTACTGCTTCTTCTACAGTTGCTGGGGATAAGATCCATTGTTATTTCTATGGACCAAACACAACAATAAAAGGTGTATCCCCTAGTGGAACCACCACAAGCGTTGATGGCGATATTTGCTTTACACTAACCACAACGCCAACTAGATATTGGATTCATTATACTCAAACACCAACATCAGAGGTAAAGCACATTATTATTGCTAGAACCTTTGTTGCTGGAAGTACCTATGATTCTGGATCTGGAATTATTACTTATAGTAAGGTTAAACTCGAAGAGGGCGTTGGTGCTACCGATTGGACCCCGGCTCCGGAAGACGTAAATAATGGAATTGCTACATATTCTGGTAGTGTTTCGTTGAATGATAATTGGCTCAATATTCTTACTGGAAAGCTTGGAAACCATGGTTGGGGAACTTCTGGAACTCCTGATGTACAAATTGATGGAGAAAATGCAAAAATCTGTACTAGAGGAATCCCAGTAAACTTGTCCTCGAGCGTTCCTCTTATAGACGTTGAGTATGAGGTTGCTTTGTGGTCTCCAAAATGCACTAAGTTTAATATTGCTGGTAGAGGCAGTGGAGCTGTTGGTCACATTAAGTGTATTTATGAGCCAACAGTAACAATTACATCCGTCGTATTTGCCGTAGATGGAATCAGAGTTGCTTATTCTTCAGACGTCGTAACGTCGTCAAATACCATAGTGTTTAGTGATCCTAACTTGCTAACTTCTGATTATTCGGTATCCGGAAAGTCGGCAAGTGGGTCGGTAACTATTCCATATTCGTATCTTGGAAGAATTCCATCTACTGATATCGTAGCCAATCTTAAATGTGCCTTTACAACTTGTGATGGTGGATCTAGTTCCTCTATGTTTGCCGGAACAATTGGCTTTAATGCAAGTCATGGCATGACACTATCTCCGTCAATTTCCGGAGAAGGAACCCCATGGCATATTATCGGATCTGATAAATCAACTGCTCAGTATTATATTCTTATTCATAAGGGGCATGCTGATAGACTGGTATATTTGGGAACCGGAACTGAAGTTGCAGCATTTCCGCCACTTGGTATTTCTTATCGTATATTTGGTATCGTTCAGAGTACGGACGGAACGCAATGGGGTACTTGGTCTAGAGAATTTGATCCTATTATTGAGACGCCTGGTAGATACCATTGGGACTTTTCTGCTGGTAGGGCTACGCTTATATTTAACACTGATAGACCCGGGCCAACATTCTCGCAGTCTATGACTACGGATTCAACGGCTGTAAAAGTTGCTGGTCGTGAGCATGATCTGTTTACTTTTGGCACTGATGTATCGAATGTTCTTGACGTTACTGGTATAATTGCAGATGGGTCTGGCGTTCCTTCTGGTATACCGCAACTTCCGTATTCCACAAGGGACTGCTTTGATGCTTTGGCATATTCCAAGCACGCGTTGTTTAGATCTCCAGATGGGTTCTGGGCGGAGGTTGCTATTACTGGCTACACAATTGTTGAGTCTACTCAAGACATACCTGCTGTTACAATTAAGCAGAGTGAGGAGACGCGATGAATGTAGACGATATTACATATGCACCTTATATTCCAGTATCTGAATCTTCTGATGGAATAGATTGGGCCCATGCTAATTCTCTAGACGATGAGTGGTATGTAGATCTAATTGACCCTCATGATCCCAATACCGTACTCGGATCTCTTTCCAACATCACAGCCATATCCATAACCATGGGCTATTATACGGACGCTCGTATGTCGGCAGAGGTAGACACCATAGGTGACGATGGATTGTCAAAATTTCCACATGCTAGAATGAGGATAATGCATAAGATAGCTTCTGAAAATTACCTGGAGGAGATTTTTACAGGTTATATTTCAGACGACCCGGATTCTTACGCTCAGTCGGAGACTACCACCAAGTATTCTCTCATAAGTTCTCTTGGAGCGCTTACCGATGACAAGTGGGCTAGTGCAAAGTACGCTAATGTTGGCGATTCAGTTAAGACAATATTGCAAAACATTATGACTCTTTGTGGGAGAACATATTCGGTTGAATCTACTACGAGTGATTATGCTTTTTCTAGCGTAGTGCAGTGGAAAGCACAGTCTAGTATATTGACCACGGTAATTGAGTTGGCGGATTATGCTAGTGATGATGTTACTGTTAATGGTCACGGAGACATCATACTTACAAAGTATGTTTCACCAAGCGCAATAACTGATGTTAAGTGGAATCTTAATTATGATGATACTTCTGGTATGATTGTGTCTTCGTCTATTAGCCACACGTCAACGTCTCGATCTCTTCCTGGTAGATACATTCTTGAATGTGATAGTATCCCAGACAATTCTAGTGTTAGTGCCGATAATCCACTAATTGGCGTTGCCGATGCTAATTCTGGAAGTGAATACTCATCTGCTACTAGAGGCTATATGATCACGTCTAGCGAAACATTATCAGATTTCACTGGTGGTCAAGCTGAGATTAATGCCTTGGCTAAAGCAAGGTTAGCAAACGCTCAATCTTCTACAGACGAATGGTCGGTTACCACTCTTTATGCCCCAATGCGTGAGGGAGAAATTGCTTTGTTTACCAAAGAGAATGTAACTCATGTATGTTTAGTAAAGAGCATAACGGTCGACTGTATAGCAAAGACAATGCAGGTAACACTAAAAGGTCTTGGTTAGAGAAAGGAGGATCTGATGTCTATTTACAATGATGATTTCGAATTAGCAAATGCAATGTTTGGAAGTCCAACTGACAAAAATCAAAATGGCAGTGACATTGGAGATATTAGTACTGGAACAGCAATTGTTGATTCAGCAAATGGAACGGTACAAGTTAATCCTACGGGCTCTACTCTAGGCGATAATCAGATTCTTACCTTGCCGACATGGGCTTCTGTTAAGACGGGGGATGTCGTAAACATAAAGGTTGTTAACGGCTCCCCCGTTGTTGTTGGTGTTGTTGGAAGTGCTGATAGAATTCAGTATAATACTACGGTATCTGTACAGCAACTAGCCGAGTCTATTCTATCGGAAGTAAGTGCTAGACAAGTCACCGATGGTGTTGTTTCGGATATTAAATCTAAGACAACTGTTTTGGAACAGACTTCCGAGAGTTTATCACTTGATGTAACTAATATGCAAGGAGCCATTGATAGCAATACTGATACCTCAGAAAAAATCAATAAGCATTTCGATTTTAATACAAATGGTCTTGTTATCACTAATGCATCAGACCCAAACGCCATGAAGATGACTCTTAGTAATACATCTCTTAACTTTGATTCAAAGGGAATATCCGTTCTAGAACTAGACGGTTCTACTTCTACGGCAAAGGCCTCAAAATTTCAGGTAGGACACTATTGCTGGACATCAACCGGAAATGGCGCTAATATGTCTTTGCTATATGTAGGTGATGCATAATGGCTACAGCAACTTCATGGGTTACTAATCAGTGGTATACGCAATGTAATGCTGCTATAACGTCAGAAAGTGCAACAAGCGTAACAATACACGTTGACGTTGGTGTATATTCAGTATACGCCAATTCTAGTTATACTAATGCCTACGCCTGGTGCAATTCGGGCGGTCAGCAAAACTATATAACTGACGGCCATGTTTCTCCTGGAAATATGAGTTGGCTAACGAGCGGAGACTACTCGGTAGCAAAGAATCAATCAGTTCAGTCTATATATTGTTCTGGAAAAGCTTGGATGCCTGGAGCAAGTGTTGCTTCGTATCAAACAGGCGCAGAAGCCGGACTATATCTTTCTGTTCCAGCATTGGCTAGTCACACGGTATCCTATAACGCCAATGGTGGTTCTGGAGCTCCAGGAAATCAAACTAAGTGGTATGGCTCAATACTTACACTTAGTTCTACTACGCCAACTCGTGATGGGTATTCCTTTCTTGGCTGGGCAACTAGTTCTTCTGGATCTGTTGCATATTCTCCTGGTGGTTCGTACGGAGCAGACGCTGACGTTACTTTGTACGCCGTATGGCAGCAACTTTATATTTCACCAAGTTTTACGTCAGCAGATGCGCACAGGACAACTTCAAGTTCTTCTACTGATACTAACCCAACCGGAGAGTATGCATATTCTGCATTTTCATGGGCTGTTGATACGTCTTATACTTCTGGAAATACTGCAAAATCTATTATATTGCGATATCGAAACACTGCTGTTGGAAACGATGGCCAATGGCGTTGGGAACGGTATAAGCATACTGATAGGACGGTTATTATACCTGATCTATCAATGATATCCGGAACACCTGAAGCTACAGGATATTCATCGGATTCCACTACGTTTCTCGATGCAAATTCCGAAGATGATTTTCTTGAAGTATGGGAAACCTATGCTACTATTGTAACTGCGTTCACATGGGCCGTAACCATTCAAAGTGACGATGACTTCTCGATGCTTATTGATGGTTCTGTCGTTGCTCATGGTGGTTGCGGTACTGGGTCGTTCTCTATATCTATTCCAACTGGAACTCATAGAATAGACTTTATGCTTCGAGAAGGTGCTGGTACTGAGATACTTAAAATAACTAGTGGCAAACAGTTTTCTTCTGTTGTTGCTAATATAACCGCTCCTATAACTCTTGGCACGGCTCCTGCTTGGACTACCGTTACCCCAACTGGTACCACAACTGGAACTAGTGGCACGGTTACTACCTCATTTTCCGCAGCACTTCAGACATCGTATTTGGTTCAGTGTATTGCTACTGACAACTCTGGTAATTTGGCTGCTTCAACCACGATTAACCGAGTAATAGCACTCGCCGCAATTCCTATCGATATTGGTTCAAAGGGATCTGCTGTAGGATTGCTACATGCCGCTCCATCATCCGGTCTTGAAGTTGGTGACAACGCCGTTTTCGACAAGAACGTTTCTGTAACGGGGGAAACGACCACAACAAAATTAAAGGTGTCTAGCACGGGCTGCCATGTGCTTGGGATTTGGTACGGATCTTGGGTAGGGGCTACGGATTCAAATGGCGCTGCAATATTACTAAGTTATTCAGACCTAATGACCCTCACAAACGGGCTTATAAATTCTGGAATGATGATGGTATACACCATGGATGGCGATATGGACGCCTCCGCTTTCAGAGTTAGCGGAGGAATTCATGAAGGAAATACAGCGCTTTGGGCCTGCACAACAGTAGCCAATGGCTGGATTCGTATAAACTGGACGTTTATGGTTCTGGGATGATGCTATGATTAATGACGATGAAAAACCAATTATAGAGTCCTTAAAGATTCCATCTACTATTGTAAGCGAGTTTGAGTCTATTACTAAAACATCAGTACTTTCTGGACTCGTTCTTGTCAACACATACCTTGCCTGGAAGAAAGCCAAGTCCGAGGAGGCCTATAAGAGCATTCTCACTAGTGCCTTCACCACCTGGTCGTCAAACCAAGGCACTCCTTTTATCGAAATCTTTACATCTCTTCTATCAACATCTTGATTTGGTGGTGGTCTATGGAAATGGCAATATATGAGTTTGTTGCAAACATGATAGGCTGGGTTGTCGCGGTTACGACACTTGGGCTTACCTTATGGAGAGACCGGCATTCGATGCGGCGAGACCGTGATGAGTCGGTACGACAATCTCAAAAACTTCTTGATAAGATTGAAAACCTATCAAAAGAAGTAACGAAGATGGAAGTCACGTTGACCACTATGCTGGAGAGAGAAGACGCTTATGGTAGAGAACTTACGGAGTGCTCTACAAAACTTAGAGATCATGAGAAGCGGATTGCTCGAATAGAGACCAATTGTGACTTTAAAAAGTAAATTCAAAATGGAAGTAAAAATTAACAACAATGAATGGAGTGTTTGAAATGACTGACTTCTGGCTTAACGATCGTGCGTATTCAATTCTTAAGTGGGTTGGCCTTATTGTTCTTCCGGCTGTTGCCACGCTTATTGGTGTGGTTGGTCCAGTGTGGGGCGTTCCTAATGTGAACGCCATTGTTACTACGATCACTGCGGTTGGCGTATGTATTGGTGCCATTATTGGGGCGTCGACCACCACCGCTGCTAGCGCGGTTCTTAAGGCTGCAAAGAATAAGGCCGATTCAAAGGAGGAGTAACTATGGCTAGTTCCATTATTAGTGTTATGCCACTTAGGGCAACCAAGCTGCCCGAAGAGCCGGATGACGAAAAGAAGAAGGAGATTGAGGCCCAGGATTCTGAGGATGGCCCCGATGATATTCAGGATCCCAAGGTGATTCCTTATGAGTAACCGTGCATCGGACGTACTTAGCATTGCGGCAGGAGAGATCGGTTATAACCGATTTGCTGATCCAGACGAGGGCAGTAAGTACGGCAGATTCCTTAGAGATATTACTGGTGTTTCATATTTTGGTCAGACAGGTGTTCCTTATTGCGCGATGTTTGTCTCTTGGGCCTTTGCGCAAGCTGGTGCAGCGTGTGTTGGTCTCCCTTCGGCTAGTACCAGGGATATTTATAATGCAGCAAAGGCTGCGGGACGGCTCAGAACTTCTGTTAGAGACGTTCAGCCTGGGGACGTGCTGCTATTTGACTGGCAACGGTCTGGTTATGATTCGGACGGCGATCCTGTAAATCTGTCCCATACGTGTCTTTGTGAGATTAACCTTGGTAATGCGGGGGTTCAGACAATCGAGGGAAACATCGCCAATGGAAAGGTTCTGCGTCGCGTTCGTAGTTGGGCAGATCTTTCCGAGGGAGTTGCGCCTGACTATGCTACGCTTCCTGATACACCACCCACGCCTGGCGATGGTAGTGTCGGTCTTCTTGATGGCGAATCTGGCGAGCTTCTTGTTGACGGCGACTTCGGGCCTATCACTATCAAAAATCTTCAGCGTACTCTTCAATTCTACAGTCTGTATCAGGGATACCTGATTGATGGCGACTTCGCGTATCAGACAAAGCTTGCTCTTCAGCAGTATCTCCAGAGTAAGGGCTACTATCAGGGGTATCTCCTCGACGGGGACTTCTCCGGTCACTCGGTCTATGCGCTGCAGCAGTATTTCAAGGACCTTGGTTACTACTGGTATGCCGACGGTGGAATTCGCTATTGGTGCGACCTCGATGGCGACTGGGGAGAGTACACGACGAAGGCCTTCCAGCGAGCACTCAACAGTGAGAGGTTCTAGTTTTAAGAATTCAAAATGGCAGTAGATTTGGTCCTCTCTAAGAAGTTAGTCTTTTAGGGAGGACCTTTCTACTTTTTAGAAAGGAACATGCTATGGTTACTGCATTTCTCAACGAGAAGCCAATTTTCTACGATCCCGAGAAGAAGCATTGGTTTTACACGGAGAGCGGGCTTCCTATCGTAGAGCCAAAGAAGGAAGATACGTCTAAGTAGGAGGCAGCATGACAAAGTACAAATTTAATCTTAAGCGAGATAAAAATCCAGAGATGGACGCCGTATATAAGCCAACATTTCGCGGGACTTTGCCAAAAGAGGTAGACTTTAGGCCAGACATGCCTCCTATTTTTGATCAAGAGGAACTTGGCTCATGTACGGCAAACGCCCTTGCTGCGGATCTTCTTTATATTTGGCATAAGCAGACCGGCCTTCCATATACTTTTATCTTTTCCAGGCTGTTCCTATATTATAACGAACGGCTCATTGATGGTGATGTAAACGTAGATAATGGGTCTACTGGTCGTACCATGATGCGTTCTGCCGAGAAGTATGGTGCATGCTATGAGAAGACATGGCCGTACGACATAACCAAATTTGCAGACAAGCCATCAAAGGCCGCATATCTCGAGGCACTTAATAACCAAATACTAAAGAAGCTTCGTATCTCCATGGATGTTGTCGCTCTTAAAGAGGCCCTCGCTAGTGGCGATGCTATCTGTACAGGGATTAACGTGTATAATGGCCTTACTCCAAATGACGATAACGTCGTTCCGATGCCTAATAGTGGCGATGAGTATGATGGCGGTCATGAGGTCCTAATTGTTGGCTATACCACAATTAATAACGAGCCAGTGTGGATTATGCGTAATAGTTGGGGCGAAGACTGGGGAGATAAGGGATATTTCTATCTCCCAGAGCAGTATCTTCTAAACGAGCATCTTACATATGACTTCTGGGCGGTAGTAGCCATTGAGACCGGTCCGGACGATCCTCATAACCTTAAGGCAATTCCGACAAAGATCAAGGAAAACGGCCTTATTACCTCTGAAATGGTAAACCTTGCTCAGACTCAGGCAGTTGCTGCAGGATATTCGGACGTAACCGTTACCGGAGAAATAACCGGGCAAAGCGATTTTCTGTCGAAGCAGGTTGCTTGCGACCCAACAGTATGGATGTCAGATGGAGACCCTTCTCCTGTAATCAAGGCAATTCAGAAGGTACTTGGCGTGGAACAAACTGGAGTATTTGATAGGAATACTCTTATATTTATGGAAGTACGTGAGGGAACTACCATTACAGATAGAATTGACTGCCCAAGTCGTACTCTTAAGCGGTTCCAACACGAACTTAATAAGGGAACTTTCTTCTAACCAATAATATAAGGAGTGCGCGCTATAAACACTCCTTATATTTTTTGACCTCGCGAAAAAAACGGGCTTTATAATGAGAAAGAATAGTATTGGCTACTTTATAGTAGATACGAGACACGAAGAAGCATGGGAAAAGGCCATGCCCGTACGGAGCCCGGTGGTATGTGGCTTTAGACAGTTTTCGTTGGGCTGTCACGCGTACTATTCTTATATTTTTTGACCTCGCGAAAACTACTAAGGTTATAGTGAGGATCTATCCAATCAAAGAAAGGAATGGAAATGAAGAGGATTATCAAGCGTGCAAATGTTGGCATTGAGGAAATCAACGACAGTATTGCAGAACTTGTGAACGTAATCAGAGATAGTGATGAAATTGACGAGGCTACCAAGGCCGAGATGATTTCTGATCTTGCTGATCAGCTCACATATTATGCTACTGGGTTGACCGAAGATGGCGACCTTTGCGAGATTGAACTTATCCCCTATGGCCGTTGCCCGAAGTGGATGAACTAGATCTAAAAAGAAGACTATCAGAGTTATTTGGAAACTGATAGTCTTCTTTTTAGATCTCGCGTAATTAACACTTCTTATAATGAAGTGATAACCATCTACGAAAGGAAGATTATTATGAAGAACAGAATCAAGGAATTTGTTGAAGACTATAAGGAAATCCAAGAAGCCGTTGAAGACGACTACAACAACATGAGCAATAGCGAGCAGCTCAGCGTTGATGTACTTGTTGCCGAAGGCGAACTTCGAGGAGCACTCATGGCCCAGGGAGCAATTATCATTGGTTGCATTGTCGGAACAATTATCAAAAAAGCATTGTAATCGCTTCGGAAACAGAACTATCAGAGTTATTTGGAAACTGATAGTTCTATTTTTGAACTCGCGAAAAAAACGGGCTTTATAGTGAGGAAGAGTAGGATTGATGATAATTCATCATGCACCATTGGATGTGGTATCTACTCTTTAATATTTTTCTCTTGAAAGGAGAAAGCAATGAACGAGAACCGAGGTAATACGGAGGGCGTTAACAAGGAAATCGAGAACATTAACAATTCTATTAATGCCGTGGTGTCAGCTATTATGAACGACACGACCCTCGACAAAGAAAAAAGGACACTATGGCTTAATGACTTTGGCGCTCAATTGCTTGGCGCTTCCGGCTCCATCATTGATTTTTCAAACGGGCGTCGAACCTCTATAGACCATCTCGGCTTTTATGGCAGAACAAATAATTAGTTTTAATATTTTTTCTCTTGAAAGGAGAAAGAAATGAGCGAGGAAACGGATTTAGTAACCGTAAATTCGATTTACAAGTTTATTAATCACACGTATTATTTCTTTTTTGTTTCCATTAGTCTTGTTTCTGCTGGGCTTCTTATAATGGTGGCTTATACCGGTCAAGATATACCTGATTATATTACTGGGTTTATCGTTGGGTTTACCGCCGGCTTGTTAGCCTTTTTTATTGGCGTTCTATGGCGTATTTGGCATGTTAGTAATCGATAGTAAAGGAGAAAGAAATGGCTACTTGTACTATTTTTGAGGATGTCAAGAAGCGTCTGTCGTCAAAATGCGAAAAGATTATGATCGAGGCAGACACGAAAATGAACGAACCATGCGAGACTGAAGATGACGTAATAACACTGATGGCTCTTGAGAAGGGATATGCTTATTTGTCTATTTGCAAAGCATTTGCTTATAAGCCTGAGACTTTTGGCCGAGTAGAAGGAACTCCACTAGACTATATTACTGCTTCCACTCCCGACGCTAGTGTAGTAATGGTTAACGAGCTTTGTGACACATTGTCGGCCTATATTATGGACGAGTTGATGCGATCACAGGATGAGCAAGAAGTTGCTTGGCACAAGGTGTTGATACCTGAGGAAGAGCAAGAGGCTAATTCGGAAGTGCTGACCCAACTGGGACAAGCCATTTCATTTCTTCGTAGGTTTTTCGATTTTGTAGTTAATCCAAATGCTTTTGCTAGAGTAAAGGAGAGTTCCATGGATGAGAATACCGAAAAGGGAAAGAACCAGTAT
>Ga0183101_1000931_pt1 | contig 33430 bp, 27 predicted proteins | sample Biomet3_FD_127790 | JGI IMG/M metagenome (GOLD analysis project Ga0183101, IMG submission 127790) | Microbial communities from bioreactor (seeded with sewage sludge) at LBNL, California, USA - Biofuel metagenome 3 | ecosystem: Engineered > Bioreactor > Anaerobic > Unclassified ...
TATAATAACTTCTTTAATATTAAAAATCACTTAATAAAAAATTCTCGCATAATATATCTTATGAGTTAGAATATTTGGTCCAATGAATTGTGTAATATACAGTTCATTGGACTTAAAAAGTCTACTACTAATTAATGAATTCTTTTACATCTGTTACTATATACTATGGAAATTTTTTTACATTTTATCAAACCTAGTTATACAGTATAGCAATAGAAAGGAGTTAGAAAATGAAAATTTTATCTCTCTATGAACATCCTGAAATTGCAGCAACTAAAGTTACCAACACAGCCACGGTACAGTCAGATGGAACTGCACCTATTTCTGCTGAAGCAACATTTTTTGTTGAAACATCTGCTGATTTAATGGTAACACAGACTACTAATAAGTCTGAAGTTTGTGTAGGTGATGAATTAACATATATCATTGTTATAACAAATAACGGACCCTCTAATGCTACTGGAATTAGCTTAACAGATATTATATCGAAAAATGCTGATTTGGTATCTGTAGTTTTCACTGAAGGAGATTATCGTCATTTTGGTTGCCATATAATTTACAATTTAAACGAACTTGCAAAAGGTGCCAGCGTTACAATTTATATTACAATTATTCCTAAAGTAGCAGGAGTGATTAAAAATTTTGCTCACGTTATTGCCAAGGAACCTGACCCAAATCTAAATAACAATAAGTCCACAGAGATTACAACTGTTTGTCCTCCAAGGTATAGAGGTTTCGATTTTTTTTAGATGCTCTATAGATACCCAAACAACCTAGATGCTTGACTTATCACCGGTATTTATGTACTCATATCTCCTGTATTGTTAATTATTTTCAGTGATTCTAAGGCTCGCTATGCGCAGAAAACTTAGAACTTTTGATAACTCGCTTAGGCTCAAACAATCAAAAGTTCTAAGTTATTTATCTATAAGTCAAGTACCCTAATTTGAGTTCTCCATTAGCCTTAGCTGCTTAACGTTATAGGTATTGTGTTTATTTATTACTTTCTTAAAGTCATTATTGTCATTTATAAGTTCATCAGATATGTCAAAATAATCCACTTTTACGTCTATTCTATCAATAATATCTTTAGGAGTGGGGAATTTTAAAGTGTTTGTTATATATCTTTTTATGAATACCTTTCTAACTTCTTCCTCTGATAAATTTTTTTCATTACGTTCTAATACCAACAATCTATCTTTCTTATAAATTTCATTTTCAAGCTTTCTATCATCTTTGGAAGCTTTAAGTAAATACTGAGTTAGAAGTTCTCTGCTGTTATCTAAAATTGACTGGAGATTATCTTCAGTTTTGCTATTAGCAAATTTAATCAATTTGTAAAATCTATTGTTTTTATTTTCTTTATTTTCTCCTTTAATAAATTCTATAAATTCACCTTTTAGTTTCTTAATTGCTTTATCAAACTCTTGCTTTTTATATATATTTAGAATATATCCAAATCTTCCTGCATCTAAGAGATAATTTTCAATAATTTTTCTAAGTTCTGAATAAAATAGTTTAGTATCTCCAAGTTTTTTTAAATCATCTGCAGAAAATATGTTCCAACTCCTAGCCTCTCTCTCATCACGGTTATCTAGCATTAGTGTAAATGGTCGTAAACTAATTTTTTTATTCTTAATCCTAATGCCAATGGACTGTATCTTCACTAGTTTATAATTATTTCTATAAAAATTCACCTTTCTCAATCTAGTAAGACCGATTGGAGGGTTAACACTTAGATTATTAATTGTTTTACATATATTTTGTTCAATATTAATGTATCTATCTTTAGCTAACTCTGAATTTAATGATAGAAACAATTTTTCTCCGTTTATCAATAGTTGTTTTTCATTGTTAAATAACTCTATATCAATTTGTTCAGTTATAGCTGAGTTTCCCAATAATCCATTAGGAATTGTTTCTTCAATGCAGTTTTCTTCAAACAATGAAATATTAGGAGTGTATATCACGGATTTGTTATCTATAATTATAATTGCTATTCTAATTTTGTCCATTAATTGAACATTTAAAATATCAAAGTTTTTCCGTATTAAATTCAAAGATTCCGCCTCGCCTAGCCCGTTTCTGATAGATTGTTCACCTACTTCTAAATATACCTTACATTTTACATTGTTATTTTTTATTATATCAAGTATAGTTTCAACTTCCCCTAGCTTATATGCCGGCTTAGCAATTATTATCCTTTCTTTTGCATTCTTAATAAAGGACAATAGATAGCTATCTGTTACACTAACAAACTTAATTTGCTCATCCCCTAACATAAAAATCTCCCCCAATTCATATATATAAATTAATACCTATATAATTTCAATGCATATATTTCCATATTCTTCAAATCTTTTCAATTTCCTCCTTTTGATTCTATTATTTTACCTAAAAAACCAGTGAATCATTGAATATAAAAAACTCTAGTATCATCCTCTCCTATAGGAAAATACTAGAGTTTTTACAAAAATTGATATTTACTTTAATAATTTTAACAAAGACAATCTCCTTCTTTTTGTCTATTTTTCTTATTTTCATACATAAATTTGTCTGCCCTCGCCATTAGTTCATTAATACTTATTGGATTCTCAGGATCAAAATATGCAGCTCCTACGCTCATAGATATATCAAAAGGATATTTATTATTCTCATTAAATTCACTTTGTTTATCTAGAATCCTACTTTTAAGTTTCTTAATTTCCTCTTTATTTAATCCCATAGATAAAACTGCAAACTCGTCTCCCCCTATTCTTGCAATAATATCATTTTCATCAAAAGTGTTTCTTAAAATTTTTGAAACACCAATCAATGCACTATCTCCTTCTTTATGTGATAATGTGTCATTAATCCACTTCATGTCATCAACATCAATAAAAAATAATATCATTCCTTTTTTATTACGTTTTGCAAAGCCAATTTTATACTCAACTAAATTAAAAAAGCCTCTCCTATTGTACAATGCTGTAAGTTCGTCCGTAACAGATTGAATTTTTAGCTTTTCTCGAAGACGTACTTTTTCAGTAATATCTCTGATAGATAAAAGATATGCTTGTTTATCTTCCCAGTCTGTTTCCGAAATACATACATCTACAATAACTTGGCTGCCATCTATATAGTTAATTGGTACCTCTTTAACGCATCCTTCAATTTCATCAAAATCAATCATGTCAAGTATTGATTCCTGTTGGTTTTCACCAAATAATTTAATTGCAGAAGGGTTAAGATAAAGTATTTCTTTATGCTGGTTTATTACTACTAGTGCATCTGTGTTACTTTCCAAAATTGCTCTATAGTTTTTTTCTAATTTACCTATTTTTTTAAAGGCTTTTTTTAACTCATTATTTGTATCTTCAAGCTCTTTAGTCTTTTGCACGGCATTTTCAAAGGTGGAAAGAAGAAGGTCTATTATTTGTATTCTTTCTGAATTAATAAAGTGCTTTTCTCCTGCAAAAAACACCTCAATACCCAATTCGCTAATTTTATTCTTTCTTAGCTCTATGTTAATAAGCATATGCTGGATACGTGAAAGAAGAAATGCTTCATTATATGGTTTTGTTATAAAGTTGTCTGCCCTAACTTTAAGTCCTTTTATAACATCACCTGTATCTGAAAGTGATGTTAGTAAAATAACTGGAATATGGTTTAATCTATCATCCTCTTTAATCTTCTGACACAACTCATAACCATCCATCTCAGGCATAAGTATATCTGTTACCACTAAATCCGGTATAACTTTGTTAATATACTCTAAGGCCTGTAATCCATCATTTACAATTGTTACTTTATAGTTTTTCTTTTCAAGGATAAATTTAAGTTGTTCCGCTTGAGTTAAACTATCTTCAACAACTAAAATCTCTATTTGTTTGTTCATATATATATCCCCCTCAATCAATAACAGGATTTTAATTTAAAATTATATTCCCTTAAACAATTCTGCAATTTTTTCTGGTGACAGAACATAGGTAGCTGCATCAAGCTTTACAGCTTCTCCGGGCATACCATAAATTGTAGAAGTTTCTCTATCTTGTACTACAGTAATTGCTCTTTTATCTTTTAATAACTTCAACTCCATAGCTCCATCTTTTCCCATTCCAGTAAGAAGAATTCCCATGGAATCTTTACCATAATAATTAGCAACGGATCTAAATAAACAGGAAACTGCCGGTCTTGATCCATTTTCTTTTTCAGTTTCACTTAAAAATATATATCCATTTTCTCTAATCTCCATATGAAATCCATCTGGGGCAAAATAAATATGTCCAGGTAATGCTCTTTCTCTTTGTACTGCTATATGTATAGGATACTTAGTAACTCCAGAAAGCCAATCAACTAGTCCCTTTATAAATCCTGGAGTTATATGCTGTACGACAAGTATAGGAATTTTAATATTCGATGGAAGCTTTGAAAATATAGTCTGAAGTACTGGAGGCCCCCCTGTAGATACTCCTATAGCTGCTATTTTTATATTTGGTAAAACACTATCCATCTTAACACAAGTTGAAAAACTTTGTTTAACTTTCTTATAAGCTGTTTTACGTCTTACAACTTTTATCTCTGACATTAACTTAACCGTATTGATAATCTCTTGTGATACTTTGCAAAAATCAACATCGGTTATTCCTACTGGTTTTTCTAAAACAGAAACAGCCCCAGCTTCCATAGCCTGAAAAGTCTTATCTATATCCTGAGAATTAAACAATCCAGTTACTATCACTACGGGTACAGGATTTGTTTCCATTATCCTTCTAGTTGTTTCAAATCCATCCATTCCTGGCATTCTTATATCCATCGTTATAATATTAGGTTTATTTTTCTCAATAAATTTGATTGCATTCTCTCCACTACTGGATGTTCCAATCACTTGAATGTCATTATCTGAATTTAATATATATGTCATCAATTCTCGAATAGTAGGAGAATCATCAACTACAAGCACTTTAATCATTTCTTACACTCCCGTATTAAGCATCTATGCCAGTTCACTTCATATTAATCTCTTTATAATTTCTAGCAGATTGCTCTGTTTAAAATCACTTTTAACAATATATGCACTTGCTCCAACATCTATCCCCCGTTCCTTGTGCTCCTTTGATTCAAGGGAAGTTACAAGAATTACAGGTAATTCACAAGTTTCACTATCACTTCTAATCTTGGAAGTTAATTCAAATCCATCCATACCAGGCATTTCAACATCTGTTATTACGATATCAAATTTTTCAGACTTCAATAATTCCCAGCCTTGAAGTCCATCAACTGCAGTTTTTACTGAATACCCTTGGCTTTCTAAAATATTCTTTAGAAGAGTTCTTGATGTAATTGAATCTTCTACTACAATAATGGATTTTTCTTCTATATTTTCTTTTTTATTCTTATTAATAATATTTAAATATTTATATCCCTGTTTAAGTGATGATTTTATCAAGTCCTGTACATCTAGTATTGGTACCACATCACCAGATCCTAAAATGGTAGCTCCTGCAATATTTCTAACTCTTCTTAATTGTTTATTAAATCTTTTTACAAGTACTTCCTGCTCTACTATTATCTCATCAACCCTAAAAGCCATCCTTCTTTCCATATCATTAACCACTACTATAGATATACATTCACTAGAAATATCTTCTGCATTTTCATTTTCTATTTCTAATATATCTTTAAGATCAACAATTGGAATGATATATTCATCCAAGAGTATAGTAGATCTGTTTTCTACTATTTTTATTTCGTCCATTTTGATTCGTGTAACTTTTTCTACTTTTCCTGTTGGTATTACAAAATTCTGTTCTGCGGATTTTACAATTATTCCTCTATTAGTAGAAATAGTTATTGGAAGTATTATATTAAATGTAGTTCCCTTTTGGTTTTCGGTTTTTACATTTATAGTTCCTTCTAGCTTTTGTACTTTTTCTTGTACAATAGCTAGACCTAATCCTCTACCAGATATATCTGTAATTATATCACTAGTAGAAATTCCAGATTTGAAGATAAGCATCTTTGCACTTTCATCATCAATATTATTAACCTCCACCGGTTGCAAAAGCTTATTTCTAACAACCTTTTCCTTAACTTTACTAATATCAATTCCAGATCCATCATCCCAAACTTGAACTTTTATTCTATCACTACTTACTGGCATAATGTTTAAACCTATTGTTCCTTTAATTGGTTTTCCGAATTTTTCTCTTTCCTCTGGTTTTTCAATACCATGATCTACGCAATTTCTAATAATATGCATAAGTGGATCTTTCATATCTTCAAGAATACGTCTATCAATTTCTATTTTCGTTCCCTTACTTATAAATTCAATTTCTTTACCTAGCTGTCTGGATAAATCTCTTACCATCTTTGGAAATATCTCTACCATAGAAGAAAAAGGAAGAAGCATTAAATCTTTTATATCTTCCATAAAAGTGTCCGTCATAGTTTCTATAGTTTTCTCATCATTTTCAGCTGATTTAAGCAAAACATCTATATTGTTTTCCAACATTTCAATATAAGAATAATCATTTTCTTTTTTCCAGGATTGGAGCAATCCCTGTATTGATCTAATCTCCTTAGCCCTCTCAATGGCTGAGAGCTTTGAATAAAGCATTTCTTCCCCCTGTATTAGTAAGGAATCTAATTTAGCTTTAGAAACCCTGACAGTATCAATTGCCTTACTTTCAGAGACCTTCACTGCCTTTACATTTTTCTCTTGCATATACTTAGGCGTTATATCATTATTAGATTTTATATTTATTTTAGGCTCTACATCAATTTTAGACTCTATGTCTGTTTTAGGCTCTATATCTATAACTGGACTTATACTTATATTAGATTCTATACTTTTATCAATTCTATACTCTGAATTTTGGGGTTTATTTAAAACTTTATTTGACAAATCCCCATCTTTTATTTTTGTCAATTCCTCCAATATCACAGAAATATCCTTAATTTCTCCTTCAGGCAAAGAGAGAATGTCTTCAATTGAATCATTTGCCGCATTAAATATATCCAACATTTCTGTACTTAAAGCTATATTTCCTTTTTTTATTTTGGAAAATATACTTTCAATTGTATGACAAATACTTTCGATTTCTTTTACACTGACTGCCCTAGCGGCTCCTTTTAAGCTATGAAACTCTCTATGTATTAGTTCAATGATCGACTTTTTCTCTTCTTCTGTGGATTCATGTTCTAATTCTAGCAACGACAAAGAAATGGTTCTTAAATGTTCATTAGCCTCTATTTTGAAAGTGGAACGAAGCTTTCTAAAAAATTCAGCATCATTTGTATTCATTCCAATCCTCTCTTTCCTTAAACCTTATATTTCTCAGTTAACTGCTTTAGTCTATAACCCATTTCTTGAAGACTACGAGTTGCATCCTCCAATTGTTTCATACTATCAACATTTTGAATACTGGCCTGATTTATACCTTCCATTGCTATTGCTACTTGATCCATTCCAACTAACTGCTGCTGACTAGATGCTTCAATTTGTATAGCCGCCTGTGCAGCTATAGTTATGTTTTCCGTGAGTTTATGAATAGCATTACCAGCCTCTGCTGCCTGCTGCGTACCCATATCAACAAGTTTTATACCTTTTTCTGTTGTCATTACAGCTGTATTTGCAGCTTTTTGTATATCTTTTAATATATTTCTTACTTGCTTTGTACTCTGCTTTGATTGCTCTGCTAAATTTCTAATTTCCTGTGCTACTATAGAGAAGCCTTTCCCCTGATCACCTGCCTTAGCTGCTTCTATTGAAGCATTTACTGCAAGAATATTAGATTGTTCAGAAATATCATCAACACTTTCTATAAGTTCACTAATATTTTGACTTTGCTCACTTAAAGCTATTATACTTTCTGCAATTGCCTGCATCTGTGTATTAATAGTATTCATTCCCTCTAAAGTACCTTCTGTTGCCTTATTTCCTAGTTTGGATATTTCAAGTGATTGCTTTGCAGTATTTGAAACATTTTTTGTCTTTTCACTTGATAAGTAAACAGTCTGTTTAACTTCTTCAACTGTTGCTGTAGTCTCAGCTACTGAGGAAGAAGTCTCTTCCGCTCCTGTTGCAACCTGAGTAAGTGAAACGGTGATTTGACTTACAGAGGATGCAAGTATATTGACTCCATTAATAATTTCTTTCGTTTGTTCTCTAAGACCTTCTAACATATTGCTAGTTGTATTTACCAAAACTCCTATTTCGTCTGAAGGTTTTACCTTTGGTAATTCTACTGTTAAATCACCTTGTGATATCTGAGATGCAACCTTTGCCATTTTTATCATTGGCTTTGCAATACTTGAAGCTATAAAAACAGAAATAATTATTATTGCTACTACTGCAATCACTAAAATGATTATCATTAAATTTTTCAATTTATTTGATGGCTGATATGCTTCAGCTTGATCTATCTTAACTAACACCGCCCATTTTAGGCCATCAATATTTAATGGAGTATACGAAACAATTGATTCATTATTATGATAATCTATATAAGTGTCTAAACCTGTTTTACCTGTCATTACAGCTTCTGTTCCATTGGTCCTTACTTCTTTTAAAAGTATGGTGGATTTTGCTGATATTATCTTTTCGTCTTTCTCTTTATCTAAAAATCTAGTATTATTTCTACATTTGTAATCAGGTCCAATTAAAACTACTTCTCCACTATTGCCTAAATTTAAAGTTTCCCATTTATTATTGTTAGATACTATTTCATTTATCTTATTTGCTCCAAGTTTAAAAATAAGAACTCCAACTTTATCATCACCCTTATAAATAGGTGAAGCTATGCATGCAATAGGTTTATTATTGGAAGGACCATAAAATTCATAGTCTGTAATTGTCGAAAAACTTTTATCATCACTATTTTTAGCAGCAGCAAAGACCTTTGCCACATTTGTATTCTTGTATGGTCCTGTTAAAAGGTTTGTCCCATAATCTGCTTCTTTAAGAGTTGAGTATAAAACATTTCCTGTTTTGATGTCTACAAGTAATATATCTCCTTGCTCCAGCTTATTTACAAAATTAAGGAAGGTAGGATGATATTTTTGATATACGTTATTATAAGCAGCACTTTGAACATCTGGTGCTTGAGTAAATTCCATCATCGCATCCATAATTGTTTGTTCCTGCGCCATATATGAAATTCTGCTCAAACCAGATTTCAAATAATCTTCTATCTCTTTTTTCTTTGCATCTCTTATAGTAGTAAGTTCATCAAAAGCTTCCTGTTGTAAAGCTTTTTGTGAGCTATTATAACTCACACCTGCTATAATTGCTGCAGGTATAATAGAAATTATCAAGAAATATATAATTAATTTTGACTTTAACCCCTTTATAAAATTAATTTTTATCATCTTCAATATTGCCCCCTTAAAATCACTTAAATTACTTCTTCATCAACAATAATTTTTTCATCCTCAATTATGCTTTTTATATTTAAAATAATGCTCATTTCTCTTGTTATTCCCTTAAAATAATCAGCCTTTAGATTTGTTATAGTCAAAAGTTTTTTTTGTATTTCTGTTAAAGGAATTTTATTACATCCTAAAACACTGTCTACTGCTACACCAACCTCCATTTCCTCCGCTTTTATCACAATGACTTTTCTTACCCTGTCTCTATCTATTTTTTTTACAGAAAAGCCTAAAAAATTTCTAATATCTATTACAGAGATTATTTTTCCTCTAAAATTCATTATACCTATTATAAAAGGAGGTGTGCAAGGAAGTGCCGCAACTTTTTTCACAGAATATACCTCATTTACATACAAAACTTCCACTGCATATTTTTCAACTGAGTTATCAGCGTTTAATGCAAATTCAATAACCTCCATAAATTCGACATTTTCTTCTAAATTACAATTTCCCATATGAATCTCCCTTATAGTCTATATTGTCTATGATTTGTTTTAACATCCCTACTGTCATTTCATCTGAATAAGGAATTATATCCTTTTCGTTTAAATTATCAAGCAATGTATGTACATTTCTGAAATTTTTAGATGCTTCTTTATATTTTTCTTGTTTTAAGTTTAAATTACCAAGGTCAAAATAGGCCATAATAAAATCTGAATTCAGATAAATAGCTTTTTTTAATGATGAAATAGCATCATTAAAATTTTCTAATTCTTGCTGAATATTTGCAAGTAGATGGTAATAAACAGGATTCATTTTATACTTATTAATTGCCTTTTTGCACCACTCTAGTGCATCTCCTAAATTTCCTTCATTTGCAAGTGAACGGCATTTAGCTTCGAATTCATCTAAATCTGTCTTTTCTTTCACCGGTATATTTGTCTCTTCTGATGATACTATGAGATTTTTTACTATAGTATCCTTCTCCATTTCTCGCTTATGATAATTTATTTCCATTTCCTTTTCAATTGATGTATTTGTTATTTTAATATTATTATCAAATTTCTTTACTATACTACTCTCTTTAGTATCTTTATTGTATAAAAATACTCCATCCATATTTATTGGTATAAAAGAAGTATCATTAAAATACAAATTTTCTGTAGGTGCCCCAATTAACCATCCTTCATTTTTAATAATATTATAAAAACGATTTATGATTTTATGTGCCTGTTCTTTGCTGAAATACATAAGAACATTTCTACAAAATATAATATCAACATTATTTATAGGTTCATTATCTAATACATAAGTGTCATCAGCCAAGTTCAAGGTATTAAATTTTACAAGATTTATTACATCGTCCTTAAGCCTATAATATATATCATCAACTCTATCAAAATAATTGTTTTTAAAATTTAAGTCTACACCTCTAAAGGACCATTCGCTATATATTGCTTTTTTAGCCTTATTAAGAGAATTCTGATTTATATCAGTAGCAATAATTTTAATATTCCAATTTTTATAATCTGGAATAAGTTCTTTAATTAAGATAGCTATAGAATAGGCTTCTTCGCCGGATGAACAGGCTGCACTCCAAATATTTAAACTTCTATTTGAGTATTTTCTACTATTGATAATATCTGGCAGGATTTTCTCTCTAATTATTTGGAATAATTTATTATCTCTAAAAAAGTAAGTTTCTCCTATAGTAAGCCAAGTTGCTAAATTTATAAGTTCCTCTTCAGACAATTTATTTAAAAATATCATATTAATATATTTTTCTATATCAATGTTTTTTTGTTTTGAAGCATTCGATAATCCTCTGATAAGATTGTTAAATCTCTCCTCTGGAAAATTCAAACCAAATTTAGCTTCTATAAAATTATTCACATTTTTAAGAACATTTTTTGAAATATTATTGTTCATTTTATCCCTCTGTCTAACATTTTAAAATTTATATTGAATATGTTTAAGTATATGAATATTATATCTTATAAGGAAATGTATAGGAATATATTTTTTGATTTTAGCACGCTTAATGACTTTCATCCCACTTCTGCATATAATAAAGCAATCATTAGATTTCAAGAGCAACTAAAGGTAATTTACTATAAACTATTCCTTTAGACTAAATTAGGCTATATATTGATAAAAATACAGTTTGTACTTTTATCTTTATGTAGTATAATATACTGTATAAAGAGGTAAAAACTATATTATTATAATTTTGGAGGTAACTTTTTATGATAACTTTATTAATTCTTATGTTCGTAGGACTATTTATTATTACTGGCTTAGCTGTTAGTTTGCTAGCACTCCCTATAATAGCAGTTCTTATACCTATAGGTATAACTATCGCAATTATTGCTATAATGTTTAAATTATTATTTTTGGGAGCCCCTTTGCTTGTCTTAATAATAATTATAGCTATATTTTATTTTCCTAAGCATAGAGGAAGAATGTAGAAATCTTTCTAAATAGTAAAAAAAGCTGATAGACTTATTACGCTATCAGCTTTTTTGCAGTATGAAGCTTTCTTATTTCATATTTGTTACTTACTTAACTCTGTTATTTTTCAAGTATAATATAGCTTCTAAAACTGCCCCGCCAATACTTCTAGCCTTATCTGAAATTGTATGACAATTTTCCTTTTCTGTAAGCCTTGGATCAATATCTGCTACTTTAAGTTTCTTAAGTACATTGCTACCATTTCTTATTATTCCTCTTAATATACCACCAATAGTAGTTTTAATTTCAATATTATTTACAACAGCTATAGTTTCTCCAGCCTTAACTACATCTCCAATTTCCTTTACATTTGAAATAACACCCTCCGCTGGACTATATATTACTCTCTCCTTTGAATAACCACTTATTTTACCAGGTATACCTGTGTTCTCCATAGCTCTACCACTAAATATTAATCTACCTAAATTATGTCCCCTCATGGTCTCTATTACTACATCCACATCTTTTCCTGCTTCAAAGCCTGGTCCTAGTGCTATAGTAATAGGTGCCATAGAAATACTTGTACCTAAGTTTTTCTTGGCTAATATAGCATCTAATACAATCGCTGGCTTTATTATATCTATATATTTCCCTTTTTTATCTATAATAACGGGAATAATTCCTTCTTGCCATGCTTTTTCCACTTCAACTATACTCTTTACATATATAGCTTTTATTCCTTCTACAATAACATATTGTTCAAATATAGCTTCACTAAAGCATACATTTCTTCTAATTGAGGTAGGTCTTTCTGTTTCCAAAATTAAAACTTTAAATCCACTTCTATATAATTTTTGTATTGCTCCTGAAGCAATATCTCCTCCACCTCTAACTACAATTATATCTTCAAACATACTGTATCATTCCTTAATATTTAATATTTTTTCATAGTCCTCATAAGTATCTATATCCATAAGTTCATATTCATTCTTAATATCTACAAAAATTACATCTTTAATATGATTATTTATAACACTTTTTCCACCTTTATCACCATCAATAAGCATAAGTTCATTTACAAATTTCACTGGAAATATTACAGGATTTCCTCTTTTCTCTCCAAATCTAGGAACAATTATGCAGTTACTATTTTTATTGAAGGTATGCATTAAAAGTTTTATAGTTTCAATATGTATTAAAGGTTGATCTGCTGTAAAAAACATATATCCATGGGCTTCTAAAGTATTAATTATTCCCAACTTTATAGATTCGCTCTGCCCTTTGTAAGCATTATCATTTTCTATACCTTTAATACCTTTTTTTGCTGCTAAGCTCAATATTCTTTCATCTCTAGATACAATTACCCTATTATAAAAGTCACATCCCATAACCTTTTCTATAATATGTTCAACTAACAATTTATCTCTAAAAGGTAGCAAAAGCTTATCTTTCCCCATTCTTCTACCATATCCCGATGCCATAATTATAGCATTAATCATCTTAACCTCCACCTTTAAACCTTAGGATTCCAAGTTAGTCAGATCCAAGTTTCACTTCATATTCTTTACTTTTCAAACTTCCAATTATAATCTTATCTATATAATTTTGATTTTTTTCCTCAATACAATTTAAAAGTTTATAGGCTAAGGCAATTTCTTTCTGCCCTTCTACCTTATTTATAAATAGGATTTTTTCTCCCTTTGAATCTTTAAATAAACCTTTGCTATGAAATATCAATGAAGCTAAATGCTCTATTGTTATTAATTCATTTTTCTTTGAATTTGTAATATCTATAAATTTTTCTACTCTATGAACATTATTCTCATTTATTTCTTTTCCTATTACTTCTATGCTTATAACACCTATTGTCTTTTGTGTTTTACTAATCACAACAGGCTCCATATCATTCCAACCCTTAATAGGTTTTCTTTTAGAACCATCTGCTTCTATTAATATATAATCAAAGTAAGGTATTTCACCTTCTATAACATTTTCACTTAATCCAATAACTTTATTTTCATCATTTACAGATTTTCCATGAAGATAAATTCCACTCTCTCTACTGCATCTATTAAAATCATCTTCACCTATAATTATAAAGTCATAACATTCTTTTTCAGGCATATAAATCTTCGTAGTAGTAGTTACAAGAACCTTACTTTCATATCTAAGCTCTTGTGCCAAAGAATACATCAAAGTACTCTTTCCCCCAGCACCTACAATAGCTACAACATCACCTTTCCTCAAACCCACCAAATCCTTAAGTCTCATATAACACCTCTAAAAATTAAACTATAGGGTTTTAAGCTCATAGTTTAGCTTACACCCCGGGAGATGCTGCCAATTCTTCTGCACTATAAATACTTTTTAATGAGTCTAAAGCTCGAATTTAACAAAATCTAAGAAGATTTGATAACTCGCTTGCGCTCAGACAATCAAATCTTCTAATATTTTCTCAAATCCTTCGCTAAGACTCATAAAAAAAGTATTTAAATGTGCTTTCAGAATTAGCAACATCTCCCTTTGTATAAGCATAATTTTTTAAGTTAGAATGCCACAATATAGGAATTATATGCAGAAACTTAACTTAGTTATAGATATTTATGTACTCATATCTGACAGTATATTTAATTGTTTTTTTATAATTCTTAGCGAACTATGTGCAGAAAACTTAGAACTTTTGATTGTCTGAGCGATAGCGAGTTATCAAAAGTTCTTAGTTTTATGTGCATAGGAGCTTTAGAATTATTAAAAACAATTAACAATACAGAAGATATGAGTGCATAAATATCGGTGCTAAGCTAAGCTTTTGTCTTGGAACCCTATGTTATTTCTGTTGCATTGCCATAAATACTTTTTCTGGAGTTATTGGAAGAGATGTTATCCTAACTCCTACTGCATTGTAGACAGCATGAGCAATTGCTGGTGCTGGTGTATTTACAACAACTTCTCCAATAGATTTAGCTCCAAAAGGACCTGTTGGTTCATAACTTTCTTCAAAGTCTACTATTATATTTCCTACATCTTTTCTTGATGGAATCTTATACTGCATGAAGGTATTTGTCTGCAATCTTCCTTTTTCGCTGAATTTAACATCTTCATACAAAGCTAAACCTATTCCTTGAACAATTCCGCCTTCTACCTGAAGCTTAGCTAAGTTTGGATTTATAATAGTTCCACTATCCCCTACTGCTACATAGTTTATTACTTCTATTTTTCCAGTTTCTTTATCTACTTCTATCTCTGCAAAACCTGCCATAAATGGTGGTGGAGATACTTTGCTTCCATAAGTGGCATTACCAACTAATTGAAGGTTTCCAGTACCTAAAACCATAAGTTCAGCTAGTTTTTCTAAACTTAAAATTTTATCACCATTAATAGTTTTTATATTTTCTCCATCAAACTCTACTTCTTCTGCAGATACTTCAAGAAGTTTAGCTCCATTTTCAATAATCTGTTTCTTTAGATCTTCTGCAGCTTTTACTACAGCCATTCCTGTAACATAGGTTGTACTTGACGCATAGGAACCTGGATCATAAGGAGAAACATCTGTATCTGCTGAATGAACTATAATTTTTTCCATAGAAGTTTCCAAAACTTCTACAGCCATTTGAGCTAGTATTGTATCACTTCCAGTTCCCATATCAGCAGAACCTACAAGAAGAGTATAGTTACCATCATCATTTAATCTCACTTGTGCTGAGGCTGTATCTATACCTGCAATTCCTGATCCCTGCATGGTTACTGCCATACCAATAGCTCTTACCTTAGTTTCACTTACTTCTCTTCTTGGATATTTTTCATTCCATCCTATTATTTCTTTACCCTTGTCTATACATCTGTGTAAAGTGGAACTTCCTAATAGCTTACCTTCATATGGCAAACTAGTTTCTCCTGCTTTTATTAAATTTTTCAGTCTAATTTCTGTTGGATCCATGTTTAGCTTTTCTGCTAGCTTATTAACTGCACATTCAAGCGCAAAAGCCCCTTGGGTTGCTCCATATCCTCTAAAAGCTCCTGCAGGTGTCTTGTTAGTATAAACTACATTCCCCTTAAATCTAACAGCCTTTGTTTTATTATATAAAGGAAGAGTTTTTTGTCCTACAACTCCAAATACTGTAGAAGCATGCTCTCCATAAGCTCCTGTGTCTGATAAACACTCTATATCTATAGCTCTTATATATCCTTCTTTATCCGCACCTAATCTTACCTTTGTCTTCATAGCATGACGGGTGGTTGTACACTCAAAAGTTTCTTTTCTATCATATATAATTATGGATGGTTTACCTGTTTTTAAAGTTACAATAGCAGTAAATATCTCCACTGCAACAGTTTGCTTTCCACCAAAGCCTCCACCTATCCTAGGTTTAATTACTCTTATTTTACTTGGTGATATTTGCAAAGCCCTAGCTAGTTTTCTTCTAACATGGAATTGAATTTGTGTTGAACTTACTACCACAAGCCTGCCTGCATGATCAAGATAATTAAATGAACGATAAGTTTCCATCATACAATGAGCTTGGGCTTGATTGTAATAAGTATCTTCCACTACTACGTCGCATTCATTAAGTTCTTTATCCACATCTCCGTATTCTACCTTTTGCTTAGAAACTATGTTCTTTTCCTTCTGAATGCCTATATCAAAATTACAATGAAGATCATCTTCAGGGTGAACCACTGATTCATGGCCTTCTGCCTTTTCAAAATCCAAAACAGGCTCAAAGATTTCATATTCAACCTTTATAAGCTTCATAGCCTTCATAGCTGTTTTCTCATCCACAGCAGCTATAATTGCTACCTCATCTCCTACATATCTAACTATTGGATCTAAAATTAATTTATCATAAGGTGATGGTTCTGCATAAGACTGTCCTGCCAATGTAAATCTTACATTAGGAACATCTTCATAAGTAAGAACACATTCAACACCCTCTACTTTTTCTGCTTTTGATATATCTATAGCTTTTATCTTTGCAAAAGCATATGGACTTCTAAGTATTTTTACTACCAAAGCATTTGCCATTGCTAAATCTTCTGTGTAAACAGGTTTACCTGTAGCAATAGCCAATCCATCTATCTTTGCAATACTTTTACCAACTATCTTCATATTTAAACTACCCCCAGATACTTTTTAACTGCTCTAAGCTGTCCCATATACCCTGTACATCTGCATAAGTTACCAGTTAAATAATGAATTATTTCTTCTTCTGTAGGATTATTAAGTTCATTTTTCATAGCTAGTACAGTCATTATAAAGCCAGGGCTGCAGAAACCACATTGTTCAGCACCTTCCGCTACAAGTACCTTTGCAAACTCTTCTGCTTCCTTTTGAACACCTTCTATAGTAATAATATTTTTTCCGTTAGCTTTTATTGCTAAAAGAGAACAAGACAAAGTTGGTTTTCCATCTATCCATACAGTACAAAGACCACAACAGCTTGTATCACAGCCTTTTCTTATACTTAACATTCCCTTTGCTCTTAGTGTATCCGCTAGGAATTCGTTACCTTCTACTTCAAAGGTAACTTTTTTATTATTTAAAGTAACTTCTATTTGCATTGTAGTACCTCCATTACTGCTCTTTTAACTAATACTTTACATATAGCCTTTCTATATTCCGCTGAACCTCTCATATTAGTTCCAAAGGATAGCTCTTCTGCTGCCATATTAGCTATAGCTTCTATATTTTCAACAGTTAAATTTCTATTTGATAACTCTTCTGAAGCGCTTTTAGCAATTTTAGCTCCCAACGGTCTAGCCCCTACAACTATCTTCCATTGACGGTTAATATTTGAGACTGCCACATTTAATATAGGATAATCACTTATTGCATTTCTTAAATTTCCATAAGAAGCTTTTCTTTCATTTTTCTTTATAAATATTCTTGTTAAAATATCCTTTTCATAAGGCTTGTCTAAAAATTCTTCTAAGGACATTCTTCCAGCTTTGTATAATTCAACTTCTGTGTCCAAAGCTAGTAATGCTGTTATAAAATCCGAAAATCCATATTTTGAATAAACAGTAGCACCTACTGTAACTATATTTCTAAACTGAACACCTATTATATTGCTCACTGATTTAGGTAATAATCCATTAAAGTTTTCATTAAAAATAGGACTTATTTCTATATCTCTAAAGGGGGTCATAGCACCTACCTCTATATAATCACCTTGATCTTTTATATAATTTAAATTAAGCTTTGAAAGTTCTACTGCTGTACCTATTCTTTTAGAACCCATTCTTAAAAAGGCACAACCACCAAGAACAGTATTATTTTTTCTTTGCATTAATATGTTATATGCTTCCTCGATTGTTTCTGGCTGTAGTAAATTAAGCAATGCAAACACTATTATTCCTCCTTATATGTTATTAAAATTTCGACAAACCTATAGGGTTTCCGAGTTGAAACTTAACATATTTTCAATATAAGTTAAATTTCGACCCTGAAACCCTATTCTCTATTATACACTTTATTGTATATTTTAGGCTACACTTTCTTCTGATTCTTCAGGTAACTCTACCTTATCTTTAGGTAAAATTACATTTAACAAAATAGCTACCCCCCCTGACACAAGCACTCCTGAGCCACCTAAAACCATTTTTAAACCTTGTGGGAAGTGAGCTAATACATCTGGTACTGCACTAATTCCAAAACCTAAACCTAAAGCAACCGCAATAATTGTACTATTTCTTCCCTGCAATGGTTCTGAAGTTATTTGGTTTATACCACCTACAACCATCGACGCAAACATTATTACAGCTGCTCCTCCAAGAACACTTTGAGGCATTAAAGCTATAATTGCTCCAAACTTAGGGAAAAGACCTGCAAGAATTAAAAATGCTGTTCCTGTTGCAATACAGAATCTATTAACAACACCTGTCATAGAAATAATACCTACATTTTGACCATAAGATGTATTTGGTAATACATTAAATAATGCAGCAAGGATACTTCCAAATCCATCCTGTATTATAGCACCTGAGAACTCTCTATCAGTAGCTTCACGTTTAGTTGTAAGAGTAATTCCAGATACATTACCTACTGTTTCAACAGAGGAAACTATATACATAAGCATTATTGCAAATATAGCATCTGCATGAAATTCTATTCCATATCTAAAAGGCATAGGGAATGAAACCCAAGAAGCATTTGCAACTGCTGCAAAGCTTATTTTTCCCATTGGTATTGCCACAATATATCCTACTACAAGTCCTATAAGTATAGCTGACATACTAGTTATACCTTTTGTAAAATGTTTAAAAGCCAATATTGTAATTAAAACAATAAATCCTAAAGCTAAATTTTGAAATGATCCAAAATCCTTAGCACCAGCACCACCTGCAAAATATTTCATACCTGTTGGAATTAATCCTAAACCTATTGATAAAAGCACTGTTCCTGTGACAAGAGGCGGAAAAAACTTTCTTATATGTTTTACTATTAGTCCTAATACTATTTGAAATAAGCCTCCTACTAGTGCTGCTCCAAAGATGCCAGGAAGTCCATATTTACCTCCTATAGATAAGCATACTGCTAAAAATCCAAAGCTTGTACCCATAACAATAGGAAGCCTAGCTCCAATTGGTCCTATAGGGTAACATTGAATTAGGGAATTTATTCCCGCTATAAACATTGCGCATTGAATTAGAAAAGTTTTTTGTTCAACTGGCAATTTTAATGCATTTGAAATAATTATAAGAGGTGTTACATTTCCAACAAACATTGCAAGAACGTGTTGTAATCCTAATGGAATTGCTGTCCCAAGTGGTGGTCTTCCATCAAGTTGATAAATTAATGATTTTTTGTCTTGATTCATTATGTACTCTCCTTTTTGTTTGAAAATATAATATTGTTCGTAAATTATTTTACTATTTATATATTATACAATATAATATCATAATTAGTCGAACATTTTTTTATTATTTTTATATTTTTTTTGTAATGTACCGAATGTTATTAATAAAATTCATATATAATCACAAATATAGCCAGAACTCAAATTCCAGATTTTTGTACATTAACGAACATTTTTGTATTTTTTATTTATATACATCGGAATCATATTAATCACACTAACTAAGATTTGAAAACTGATTTCATTCAAGTTTCACTTCATTTTCATGTATATAAAAAGCCGATAGTATTAGACTATCAGCTTAATTTATTATTTTTGTACTATAAGGCATCTTTTTATAGGATTAATAGAAATAATAATTCATTTATAATTTAAACTTGTTTACTTTGTCCATCATCTGCTTGGTCATGCCGCTTAATTTTTCAGAAGTTCCAGCAACTTCTTCTGTAGAAGCATGCATTTCTTCAGATGAAGCTACAATTTGCTGAGATGATGCTGAAATTTCTTCTGCAACAGCAGAGGATTGTTCTATCTTTTGTAAAATAGAATTTTTCTCTGAATTTATATGCGTTGCGGACATATTAACGGCTTTAATTTTAGGATTAACTTCATTTATAGCATTCACTATTTTTCTAAATGAATTTATTGTAGAATTTATTACATTAATTTGATTATTTAATTCACCATTCATTTCATTAGTGGTTTCCACCATAGTATCCTTATCCTGTTTTGTATTGTTAATTAATATATATATGCTTTCTGAAGAAACCCTACATTGTCCTGCTAATTTTCTAATTTCTTCAGCTACTACCGCAAAACCTCTCCCTTGTTCACCAGCTCTTGCTGCTTCAATGGAAGCATTTAAAGCCAACAGATTAGTTTGTACTGCAATATTATTTATTAAGTTTGTTATCTCATTTATTTTGTCTATATTACTACCTAAGCTGTTAACCTTATTAATTACACCATTAAAGGATTCACTTACATTGTTTATTGATTGCATCAAGGTTTGCATATCATTGTTACTATCATTAGCCATATCACCGATGTTTTTAGAAGTTACTTCAACATCTTCTATAGATTGAACTATGCCGTTTATTTGTTTTCCAAAGCTATCTAATAGATTTGTCATTTCAGTTAAATCTCCACTTTGAGAGTTTGTTCCCTGTGCAACATCTTGTATAGCATTAGTTACATTTTCTGATGATGCAGACATTTCACTAGCTATACTAGCTAAACCCTCAGATTGTTCATTAATAACTACTGAATTTTCCTTAACAATTTTAATCATACTACATATATCTTTAATCATCTTAGATAATGTTGTTTTCATTATTCCAAATTCATTCTGACTATCTGTTTCTAAATTAATAGTTAAATCTCCAGTTGCTAAAATATTTAAATTATCATTCATCTCCTTTGATGAATCTTTAATTACTTTAATAACAATATATGAAATAAATGAGAAAATAACTATTACTAATATAATCAATACAAATAACATATTTATTGTACCGTGATGAACCTCATTACTCTCAATATTTAGCTGATTTGATTTTTCTATATTATACTGTTTTAAATCAAAAAGTGAATTTTCCGCCTTTGAGGCTGCATCTGACAATTGAGCATAATCATCCTCTGACATTTTTTCACCATTACTTAAAGCTTGGCTTATTTTTTTCCAAACATTTAGATATTCTTCATAATTGGTCTTAAAAATATCTAGATTTTTTATCTCTGTTGCATCTAAATTAATTTTAGAATATTGAGCTAAGTATTGTTGTATTTTATCATTATGTTGTGAAATTACTTCATTGTGCTTAAAATCATATTTAATAATTTCCTTATGAGATTCAATTCTCATATTAGCAAATTCACCTCTTATGCCAGCTCCAATAGCAAGAGGCTGAACTCGCTCATTATACATTGTTTCTATATTTTTATCTACTTTGTTAATTCCTAAGTATCCCGCAACCCCTATAAGAGACGTAAATACTACTGCTAGAACAGCCATAATAAAAACACTTTTTGTTATTTTGAAGTTTTTAAATTTGTTATTCAAAATTATTGCCTCCTCTTTCTTAACTTTAAATTTAATAATCCATAATTATAATTTTGTTATAAAATTTGTTATAATGAATACATATTATTATTTAATAATTACTATATCATATTTTCATAATTATTCAAAGAAATACTTTTCTGTTTAAACATAATTTAACAACTTCTTAAAATGTATTTAAATTAAATTCATTCTATATAGCAAAGTGTGCTTGAGAAAAATTTACTTCCTATATATAAAAAAGGAGATGATTCGTAAATTATTACAAACCATCTCCTTAGTATACATTACCTTAAAATTCTACTTCAATATCATTTCAATTTAATACTTCATGTAAATCCCACTTAACAATGCTATTTACTTTTACACTTCCACCTTTAGCAAAGAATTTAATTCCTTTGCTATTTTTGTCTGGATAAACTCTAGCTGAAAATACTTCTTCACCATCATTTATAAAAGCTTCTATAGAAGATGTGTCCATAAATATATTCAATTTAAGTGTTTTTTTGTCCACAAAGTCACATCTTCTTACTCCTCTAAGTGATTTTCCACTTTTTTCTCTATTAAACTCAAATTTTTTACTTTCTCTATTATAAGAAAGAACTGTTTCTTCTCTACCATCCTCTGAAACCCTCAATTTCACACCATACTCAACTGCATCTTCTACCTCAAATTCTACCAATAGCTCTATAACATCGCCACTTATGTTTTCCAATTCTACTATGTCTTTATCTATTGTAAAATTCCTGTAGGACATTTCATTATTACGCAAACTCTTAAGCTCTTCTACTGGTCTTTGGTACAATTTGTCTTCTACTAACTCTAATACTCTAGGTATAGTCATAGTATGAATCCATCCATGCTCTGTAGTTGGGTGATTTTCTTCTTCTGGAAGTCCCATCCAAGCTATTAATACTCTTCTTCCTTTACTGTCAAGCATAGTTTGCGGAGCATAAAACTCAAAACCTCTATCTAGTTCTGTAAATTCACCATGACTTAGCTTTCCTGTCTTATAATTTAGATTTCCCACAAAGTATCCTGATTGATAAATGTTATTATACAAATCCCCTTTTGGGTCTAATCCCTGAGGGCATGTTATAAGTATATCTTTATCATTTAAATTAAATAAATCAGGACACTCCCACATGTATCCAAAGTACCCTAAATTATTTAAACCTGATCCAGCGGTCTCCCCTATTAATGACCAATCTTTTAAATCTTTTGATTTAAATAGAAGAGCTTTTCCCTCATTAGTTATAGTTTGGGCCCCTATAACCATATACCAAGTTTCACCCTTCTTCCAAACCTTAGGATCTCTGAAATGTCTTGTGTATCCCTCCGGTTGATTATGAATTACAGGATTATTTTCATATTTTTTAAAATTGATACCATCTTCACTTGTTACAAGACATTGATAAGTTTCTCTATTATCCTTTTCATCTTTAACATTTCCTGTATAAATTAAAGTTAATACCCCATTATTGTTAACTCCACTACCAGAATAACAACCATGGGTTTCATACCATTCACTAGGGGCAAGCGCTATAGAACACTCCTGCCAATTAACTAAATCCTTACTTTTCACATAAGCCCAGTATTTTAAGCCATGCTTAGTATCAAAGGGATAAAACTGATAAAATAAGTGATATTCATCATTTATTTGAACAAAACCATTGGGATCATTTAAAAGTCCTGTAGGCGGCATAATATGATATTTTAATCTGTAATAATCACTTTTCACTAAATTTGTAGTTTCATCTATTCTATCATAGGCTTTCTTTAATAATTCTTCATTTTTGTTCATAAAATCACCATCCCTTTTGTACTATAATTAATTAACTATATATAGTATTTTTCTACTTCGTCCAATGTAGGAAGTGCAGCTATTGCCCCAAGTTTAGTACATACAATTGCACCTACTTTATTTCCAAAAGCAACAATTTCTTTAAGTTCTTCAAAATCATCTACTAAAGTTTCCTTAGGTCTTTCTTGCTGCGCTATCTTATAAAGAACAGCACCTACAAAAGCATCTCCTGCACCGGTAGAATCTATTGATTTTATCTTTATACTTCCAATAGTAGTGATATTACTTCCATTAGAAATTAAGGTTCCTTCTTTTCCTAGGGTAACAGCTACAACTTTTGCTCCTAGCTCATGAAATAACTTTACTCCTTCTTCTAAGCTTTCTTTTCCAGATATTATTTTTATTTCTTCATCACTAACCTTTACAAAGTCTGCATATCTTAAACAATTCTTAGATACATCTATAAATTCTTCTACCCTATTTTTCCATAAATCCACTCTATAATTTGGATCAAAGGAAATAAAAATCCCTTTTTCTTTTGCTATTTCCATTACTTTCAAATAAGTAGTCTTTGATGGACCTCCAAGTAATGCTGTAGCAGATCCAAAATGAATTATCTTAGATAAATTAATTTTTTCTTCATCTAATTCATCATAGGTTAATAATTCATCTGCACCTCTATTAAATATAAAATCTCTCTCTCCATCTGACTTTAATGAAACAAAGGCAAGTGTTGTATTAGAGCTATTGTCTAATACAAGCATATTGGTATCTACTCCTACAGATTCTAAAGTTTCCTTTAAAAACACTCCAAAGCTGTCCGCTCCTACCTTTCCAGCGAATAGAGCATTTCCTCCGAGCTTAGAAATAGCTGCTGTAACATTAGCCGGTGCTCCTCCAGCCTTTTTTATAAAGTTTGCTCCCTCAGTTAAACTAGAATTTACATCCGAGCAGATAAAATCAATTAATAACTCACCTACACATAATATATTATTTGACATAATTATACTCCTTTCTAAGTTATGACTTGGAAATGCCTTAGGCTTCAGTCGAGACAAGCTCTATCTGAAGCCATTAATTACTTTTATATTAATTCTTATTCTTAAATTACTAAATGATACCTACACTTATACTTCTAATGATATCAGTTCATCTTTTAAGTTAACCTGACCGATTTTCAATCCTTTTATGGATTTAAATTTGTCAGTATTAGTTATAACTATAGGAGTGATAGTTGATACTGACTTTTCTGTTAAAAGTTCTAAATCTACTTCTAACAACTTATCTCCAACTTTAACTCTATCTCCACTCTTTACAAAGGTTTTAAAACCTTCTCCATTCAATTTAACAGAATCCATACCAACATGAATTAAAATTTCAGCACCTGAATCAGTTTCTAATGCAATAGCATGCTTTGTTTCAAATACTAAAGATATTTTTCCATCAGCTGGCGCTACAACTACGCCATCTTCTGGATCTATTGCAACACCATCACCAAGTAGCTTATTAGCAAAAGTTTTATCTGATACTTCTTTTAATAATATTATCTTTCCCTTCATAGGAGCTACTAATATTCCATTTACCATTGTATCGCATTTTTCTGAATCTGAAGCAACTTCTACATTAGTGTCTGTGTCGTTATCATCCTCTAATTCTTCAACTTCATCTTTAAATCCTAATAAGAATGTTGTTATAAATGCCCCACCGAAAGCTATTACTAAACCTATTAAATAATTAACCATTGATCCCTGCTGAACGATAGCAATACCTGGAATACCTGTAACTCCAACTGCTGTCATTGCAACTTTAGTTAAAACTACATATCCTCCACCTAAAGCACCACCAATTGCAGCTGCGATAAATGGTCTCATTAATCTTAAGTTTACACCGAAGATAGCCGCTTCAGTTATTCCAAGCAAACATGATAAAGCAGCAGGAGCAGCTATTGATTTTAACTTCTTGTTTTTTGTCTTTAAATATACAGCTATAGCAGCTCCACCTTGAGCTACGTTTGCCATAGCCCAAATTGGTAATAAGAAGTTTTTACCTATAGCTGGATTTGAAAGAAGACCAGCCTCTATAGCATGGAAACTGTGGTGCATTCCTGTTATAACTATTGTTGAGTACAAACCACCAAATATAATTCCCGCAAAAACTCCAGCACCATTATATAAACCTTGTAAACCAAAGGATATTCCATCACCTATAATTCTACCAGTAGGTCCAATTAATAACAATGAAACAAAAGCAGAAATCATTAAAGTTAAAAATGGAGTTACAATTATATCAAGTACATTTGGAACAACTTTTCTTAGTCCTCTTTCTATATATCCCATTACCCAAACAGCAATCAAAATAGGAAGTACTGTTCCTTGATATCCAACCATACCTACGTGTAATCCAAAAACAGTTATTGAGTTTTTAACACCTTCACCTAATGTCCAAGCATTTTGAAGTGCTGGGTGAATTAAAATGCCACCTAATGCTGCTGCTAAGTATGGGTTTGTATCAAATTCTTTAGCTGCACTAAATGCAATTAGTATTGGTAAAAATACAAAGGCTGCATTAGAGAACATATCTAAAAGTGTAAACATCCCACCTTTACCGCTTATCCAACCGAAGGTCTTACACATTCCGAGTAGTCCCATCAAAAGACCACTAGCAACTATAGCAGGAATTATTGGTACAAATATGTTAGATAACATCCTTGCAAATCTTTGGAAGGGATTCAAATTCTTCATAGCCGCTTTTTTAGCTTCATTTACATCTGCCTGTGTGATTTTTGTACCCTCAGTAAGAGCTTTAAAAACCTTATTTACTGCTCCTTGACCAATAATAATTTGCAGTTGCCCTGCAGTTGAAAAAACACCTTTTACTTCATTCATTTTATCCAAGGCTTTTTTATCTATCTTTTTATCATCTTTTACTACAAAACGTAATCTTGTTGCACAATGAGTGGCACTTTCAACATTTGACTCTCCGCCCACTAACTCTAAAATTCTCTTGGCTACTTTACTATAATCCATAAATTTATCCTCCTTAATATCTTTTAAAATTATATAAAAAAACCTAAACTGATGAACATATATTTTGTTAATAGAATCCATTAGTGAAAGCTTAAATATTCCATCAAGTAAGGAACATTTAGCTTCATAATTCTATTAACTCAAACATATAATTCTCTCAATTTAGGTTTTGCCTGCAAAAGCAGTAACAATCCTGTATTAAGTTTTAGGTATCTTCAAAAAAATAACTAGTCAGCATGCTAGTATATTTTATTTGTTATTTCTTTTCAAATGACTTAAATATATATAATTAAATTTATCAGTTACATTTTGACTATTCAAGGTTATATATAATTAGTTACTTTTTAAACTAGACATAACCCTTTGTAGATGAAGACTTAAATATACTATTTCTCCATCGCTTATTGTATAATCATAATCATTTTCAATATAAGTTTTAATCTTTAAAGTACATTTGTAAACATCGCTGTAATTTTCCTTAATTAATTTAAGGAAAGGGGCTTCATCTTCTACCAACTGTTTTTTCGATATTACCCTTTGTGCAAAATACTTAAGGTGAGTTATAAGTCTATCATAGGACAAATCATCTTCATCAAATTCTACAATAAAGTGATACTTTATTATATTTAACACAGCTTGAATTATTGTAGTTATATTCATTGTATTAGGCATGATCTCTCCAATAGATCCATTAATCAAGTGAAGGGCTATAAAACCAGCCTCATCTTCTTTTAGCTTTACACCTAGTTCCTTTTCTATAAATTCAATAGCCCAAAGACCTACCTCATATTCTTTTTTATGTATTCTTTGTATTTCCCAAAGAAGATTGTTTTCAATTTGTATACCTGCAAGAGCCCTCTTTATTGCAAAGGCTAAATGATCCGTTAAGGCAACATATATATGGTCATCAAATTTAACATCCAGCATTTGCTTTGCATAGCTTATTATCTTTTCAGATGACTTGACGTATTCTAAAGGTATTTCATTTATTAATCTTTGAAACTTTAGGTTTTCATTTTGATTTTGGATTAAAAATACCTTTTCTATTTGAATCTCATCAACTTCTTCTCCAACCTTCTTTTTAAAAGCAATGCCTCTTCCCATTATAACCTTTTCAAGTTTTGTTTCATTGTCTATAGTTGTAACTACATTATTATTTAGTATTTTTTCAATTTTCATTTACATCACTCCGAAGCTATTATAAACTTTTTAGGTGAATATTTAATTCTCCTAACTTAAAACCCTTACATCCTCGGTCACAAAGTTTTATCAGCTGAATTATGAAAATAATTTTAATAAAAAAACCTAAATCAAAATAAAATAATAGTAATTTTATTTTAATTTAGGTTTTGCCTGCATTATCAGTAACAATCCTACTTTTTAATATTCTTTTTTCTATTGAGATAATGATAACAGTTTCATAAAGGCTTGTCAAGTCCAATTTAAATACATTCCATGACTATTATTATCTTAATTTTAAAAAGTTATCTTATAACTAATCCCCACCTGATTTCCCAATCAATAATGTACTCTAACTAACCAAAATTTTATCTTCTTATCACTCCATCCAAGATCCCATGGAACTCTATTTCTATCTGTGTTATGACAGCTAACTAGAGAATAACCTTTAGAATCAGCACCAGTTACAACTGAAATATGGGTTATATCCCCCTTTTTTTCATATGCTACAAAATCTCCTGGCAACAATTTATAAGAAGCTTTATAGACTTTCTCATAACTTCCAGATGCAATAACTGATGCCCTACCACTATTAATCATATAATCCTTAAATCCATCTGCATTTAACCAAGCTCTTGTTGCACCATTTCTATCATAATTCCAAGCAGAATTCTTTCTAAATTTAGCTCCTTCAAATAAAATTTGAGATGCAAAATTTGCACAATCCCCACCTTGTGGATTATAATCTCTATATTTCTTATTATACTTAAAGCCGTATTTCTCTTCACTTGCAGTTCCACAATATTGATCAGCATATTCTACTGCTGTTAATCTCCTTTGGTTTATACTTGAAAGGTCTCTGGAAGTCTGAGATAACATATATTCTTTCATTGAGTCAACTTTTAAGTTATCCAAGTTTAGAGAATCTCCAAAAGGATCTTTATACCATTCCTTTGTAATTATCCATACTCCATCTTTATTTGCAATTTGCACTAGATGAGATGTTCCAATTCTAGATGTATTTACTACATCTGGACTATCTTCATATACATACTTATATTCTGTTGCGCACATTAAGTTAACTGAGTATTTATCAGCATTTCCTCTAATACTTCTAATTACTATTTGAGGGGTGATACCAATAAATTTTACGCCTTGTTTTTCACCCCAATTATGAATATATTTCATTTTTCTTTCTTCATATTGAAAAGCCCATGTTCCATATTTAGTATTTTTATCATAAATAGATTCTATAAATTCTAAATCTCCATTTACTAATGCATTATTTCTATTTTCGAATATTTGTTTTATAGAATTAGCAACTTCCTCCTTAGAATCCAAAGTGCTACTTAGTACTCTACTAGGTTGATATACATTTATTAATAAAATTAAAAATATAATTATTATGGGCTTTATTTTAGCTTGTAAAACTTTTTTAGTTGGAGAAAAATTCATAGTGCATTACTCCTTTAATTTAAGGTAAAATTAACTATTTATTTTAATACATCATCAATTTTTTTTATATAATCTTGTGCATTAATTTCTTCTGAAGGCACTCCACTATGCCATAAATCCAAATTACTGCCTTTATTTCCAAAATACCTAGCCTTTAAAATAATCTCAGGTCTATATTCAAAATGTAAGATATCAAAATGACTCCATTTACCTCCCCAAACAAAATTATTTTTTTCAAATACTTCTACAATTTCTTTAGGATAAGAAGATAACCTTTTTTGGCCCTCCTCTGGTGATGCCCATTTCCAATAATCTCTTTTATCTCGTGCTAAATCAATAGCTATACCAAAAGAATGTGGACTAAGACGATTTGTCCCTGATATTAAACGATAGTTAAAAGTTCCACTGCAAGGGAAAAGACATGAACTAATATTCTCTCTTTTCTGTGCAAGAGGTACAATCTCTTTTATAGCATTTTGTAGTCCCTCTGCAGCTTTGTTATTACCATTAAACTGAAAGTTCCTATATCCTAAATTAACATTTTTTAGCTTAGATTCTACTTGTTTCCTAGATTCACCATATACCTCATTTAATAGGCTATATACCCTAAAACGACCAGGATCAAAATTTTTATCCATCAATTTCGAAACGGCCCCAAGAGGATACTTTTGCTCCATCATATCCTGTAAATCTGGATTTGCTAGCTTTTGTTCAAAATTTTTCACTTTTTTGTCATCATAAAGAACTTTTTTCCCTGATTTCATTACTAAATATACACTACCATCGTCTTTACGTTCTATACTTGCAATATACTCAGGATAAGCCATCATTAAGCATAGGAAATCCTGTTTCATTGTTATGTCATAAATATCAGTACTTTGATATGCAGAAGTACTATTCATATTTAAAGCTTTTGCTGTATAGCCTGAATTAGCACATAAAAAAAGTATAATTAAACAAACAACTATTTTTTTCATAATCAAATTCACCTTTTCAATAAACTTATTTATCTTTTACATTAAAACTTTCATAATTATATATTTACCAATTGATCATATTGTATGTGTAGCTAAATTTGACTTAAAAGGAAAACAGATTTTATATTTGTCCTGTGATTATAATCTCTTAAATTTCTATCCTGTGCTATCGTATACTACCATGATTACTTATATTAACATTGACTTTTATATTAAAAATTACATTTTTATAAGTATTGTTCCAGTCAACCTTTTCCCAATAAGAATTGTGCTTTGCACGTACAATATCACCTATACCTATAGGATCGCTTCCTACCTCTTGTGTATATTTTAAAACCTTTTCACAGTTTTGTTTCATTTCTGATGATAATATATCTTCAATAGAATTCTGAATACTTTCATCGTATATTTTGTTCCATTGAAATTCACTAATATTTACCTTAAAATTTAGATATATATCAACTACAGGAATATTATCAATTATATTTACTGAAATCTTTCGCTTAACGGCATTAAGACCAACTGCACAACCACTTTTTTCATTTTCTGAATTTGTTTCTACTACCATTTTTGAAATAAATGTAGACTTTTCCATTTTGCCCATCATTGCTAATAATAGCGGTGTTTGTTTAGTATCAATTTTCCCTACCATTTTATCTCCAGCAAAAAGGGCTGAGCCAGTAACCTCAATGCCCTTTCCTTTATCAAACTGCAATTTTATCATTGGTGCTATAGGATCTATACCTGGTGAGAAGTAAGCATTACTAAACTGGAATACTCTTGTCTCAGGTATATAAGATGATTTTATATTATTTTCAAGCAATTTATGGATATAAAATGCAGGTCGAGGTGGCTTATCAATAAAGTTTTTTGCAATTTCTACCATTGTCTTAGGGCTACCTTCGACTATTACTACATAGGGAGTTGATGGATCCGTTGGTTCACGCTCAATTAATTCTAATAAGTTATTAATTCCTTTATAGGCTAAAGAATCTGATATTAAAATCTGTTGAATTTTTCCGCCTTCAATTAGTTTGGATGATGTTTTTTTTGCATCTTCTCTAAATTCTCTTAATAAATTTGCATTACTATAGACTAGTTCCACTGGTTCTTTGGCCTGAGGATCTACTACTGGAACCGTAAATGACATTAGTATCTTACCTGCACTTGATGATTCGTAACCAATTTGTAATGCAAAACCAGAGTCCTCATATATCTTCTGATCCCAGCACCCAACAAAACTTATCATTATTATTAGCATTAATATAAAAATCATTATTTTTTTCAATTTAAGCTAACACCTTCTTTTTAAAAAGAGATATAAAAAAAGTAATAATAATTATAGATATAATTATTACTCCTAAAATTCCTGAGTAAGTAGAATACCTATATATAGCTTCAAAGTTTTCAGGTATTCTACTTATTATTATCTCTATTATGGTGACAATAGCAAGTAACAATTTTTTTCTTTTTATATTAAACAGCATGGAAATACTATAATATAATGAAAAAAAGTAACTTCTTATTGTACCTCCCATTGTTGGAAACCAAAATAAAATAAATACTGTATCTAACCTTTCAAGAACTGGCACTGTTATTGACTGTTCTATATTATAGATTGGAAATACAAGCATACTTAGCTTTATTTCACCAAATAACATAGTTGAGATTGATACTACTATAGTAAAAAATATAGTAGTAAATATTATAGATATTACCATGTATTTAAGGGCTTTTTCTTTATCTTTTACATTAGGATATATTAGTGTTGCTAATTCAAAACCAAGATAAGAATATATAGTTACTTTCATACTTTTTATTATTGGTATGAAGCCAGCCTTGCCAATTGGCATTATGTACGTAAATCTTAAATTGTGAATAGCTAATAATAAAGATAGTATCAATATAAAATAAGCAATAAACAACAAAACAGAAAATCTACATACTACCTTTAATCCTTTTGAAGTAGCATATATTGTTGGCAATATGATTAAAACCGTTGTTACCAAAGCTGGAGTAAGCTTAAGAATAATTATATTCGTAACTTCCTCAAAAATTCTCAAAGTTATACCAGTAATAAATATTAAATATACAATAAAAAAAAGATTTAGAATGTAACCAAATATTTTACCATATAATAAAATATTTATTTGAAAAATTGATTTATTTATATACCTTCTTAATAAAAGCATAATCATTACAGTTACAATTAAGCATATAAAACCTCCAACAAGACTTGAAATCCAACCATCATGACCTACTTCTTCGGCAAGAAGAGATGGTAAAAGTAAAATACCTACACCTATTGCTCCTGATATTGTAAATGCCATTAATTGAACCGAGGTAATATCCTGTCTAGTATCATTCATTCTTATCGCCTCGATCCTTATTTATAGGTTGTGCTATATGAGGTCTCTTTTTCATAAATTGTGCAGGCAATCTTAAAAGGGTATCTTTTAGATTACCTAATTTAAAAGGCATTATTGGCATCAAGTATGACTGACCTAAAGATTCTAAAGACAGCAAATGAATTATTATCAAAATTAAACTTACCACAATTCCAATTATTCCAAAAAAAGATGACATTAATAATATACCAAATCTAAGCAATATTATAGCTAAGCCAAATTCATAGTTTGGTACAACATAAGATGCTATTGCTGTAATTGCAACAATAATGATGAATAAATTACTAACAATACCAGCATTCACTGCTGCTTGACCGATTATAATACCACCAACTACGCCTATTGTTGTACCTATATAACTTGGTAATCTTATGGATGCTTCCCTAAGCATTTCAATAGTGAATGTCATCAAAAGCGCTTCCACTATTGGTGGAAAGGCTACTTGTACTCTTGATTGTGCTAATTGTACCAGTATGTTAAGAGGAACTAGATAATAGTGGAATGAAGTAACTGAAATGTATAATGATGGTAATACTAAAGCCATAATTATCGCTGTAATTCTAATAAGTCTCAAAGTAGTACCTACCATCCAGTTACTACTGTAATCATCAGGAGCCTGAAAAAAAGCAATAATTGAAACTGGTGCAATTAAAACATAAGGTGTCCCGTCAAGTAATACTGCAAATCTTCCTTCCAAAAGAGCTGCTATTACTTTATCAGGCCTTTCTGTTGCTATATACTGAGGAAAGGGTGAATAATAAGAGTCTGTTATTAATTGTTCAACTTGACCTGCTGAAAGTAAACCATCAATATTAATATTATTAATTTTAGTATAGAGAGTATTTAATATTTCTGGATTTG
>Ga0183101_1000932_pt1 | contig 33410 bp, 35 predicted proteins | sample Biomet3_FD_127790 | JGI IMG/M metagenome (GOLD analysis project Ga0183101, IMG submission 127790) | Microbial communities from bioreactor (seeded with sewage sludge) at LBNL, California, USA - Biofuel metagenome 3 | ecosystem: Engineered > Bioreactor > Anaerobic > Unclassified ...
CACATTCTTCAAATATCTCTCTGGGAAATTTACCTTTTTCATTTTCAGCAATAAATAGTCTTTTAAATTCATCTGTATATGTAATTCCTTTTTCACTAACTCTTTTAACATATTTATTTTTAGAAAGCATATTTATCTCCTCATTTGAAAAAAATTTTTTACTCATTTGTATTCACTCCTAACTCTATAATCTTATTATAAATAGAAAAACCCTATAGGGTAGACTTTTTTTATAGTGTCTACTCTATAGGGTACATTTTATTATTTATTAAAAGTATCTTTATTTTTGTTTTAATATAATCCAATTATCTCAAAAAATTCAATTAAATTAGAATGTTTTAGAGACAAAGCATTAGGATTTATTGTTGAATTTATTTTTATAGATATATTTGCTCCGTTAATAGTTTTTGTATGATCATTTTTAAAAAATGTATTATTATTGATATATCCAACTTCTATTTTATTTAAAGCATTAGTGTAATTGTATGGAGCTGCATTCAATTTAGTATAGACTTTAGAATCAGATTTATATTCAGTAATAGTTTTATACTTAAAGTTTTTTAATATATAGGCAGTAGTATCTGTATTTTTATAACTATTAGAATGACAACATGCAAAATACTCAAAGTCATTATTTGTTCCTATTAGAAAATAGGGGATTTTGGTGGAAGAAGTTTTTTGATTACATAAATTTATGAGTTTATATAAATTATCTTTATCGCTTTCTGCATTATCTAAATCAATTATTATAAAGATAGCAACACAAGCTTTATAGTCTAATTTTTTTACTTCTTTAATAAAATTTGTATAGCCACCACCATCCATATTTACTGGAGGTTGAATATTTAATACAGTAGTAGTATTATTCTTTAATCCGGAAATATAATATTTTTCAGTAAACCCTTCAACTAATACTTTGACATTTTGTTTTATCTGTCTACTCATCGTGGAACAGCTCCAAATAAGCCTTTCAAGTACAGAGTATAAACATCCGGTTGACTATATCTGTATTCGCTAAATTCAGAAAGAGAGTAAAGCTCAGATGAAAGGGTATCAATATTTTTATTTATAAAAAATATTTGCTCTTTCATAAAATCTATTGTATTGAGATGAAAAGCATTATGAGTAGAAAATATAAATTGTCCATTATGCTCAGATCCCTTGATATATGAAAGTACTTTAGAAGCTAATACTACATTTAAGACTTTATCCATTTCATCAGCAAAAAGAGTTGCATCTTTATGAATTACCTTCCATATCTTCAATGACTTATTAAAGAAATCACGTACTCCGGTAGAATCATCCTCTATTTTAGTTACAAGACGTGAATCATCATCTCGTGCTCTTATTATTTTAGTTTCTTTGAATGGATCTTTGTCATTTATATCAATTTCAATTATGCTGGAATCAACTAATCTAAATATTTCTAAAAAACTATTATCTTTCATTATTTCTAAATTAGATTCATTTTCTTCTAATTCTTCATAAACGCTTAAATGGAGATTCTTCGGGGTATCTATTATTAACTTTTCTTTAATCCAAGTAACAAAAGGTCGTACAACTTCCATCCCCATTGCATCAAGGGAATTTATTAGCAATTTGTCATCATTACTTGAATTCATATTAGATAAAATAGATTTATATTTACTATCAATAAAAAGTGTATTCGTATCACTTGAAAAAGTCATAGTGATTACTTTAAATTTTCCTTGTTGACTAATATCTAATGTTTCTCTTTTACTTGAAAATACAACTTTATTATATTTTTCTGATTGAGTCGCATTTCTTATTTCAAGTTTTTCAAATATCTTAGAATAAGAATCGATTTCTAAATAATACGTATATATTTTTTCAGAAACTACAACACATATTTCAAATTTCTGAGCATTAGAAGAATCAAAATTATAGCAAAAAGAATTTAATGTTTTTTTTACATTGCCCTTAATCAAATTTCTTAAAAAATCTAAAGAGGTCATAAAAGACGTTTTACCTCCAGCGTTTTCACCTGCAATAACAGCTATTTTAGAGATTTTTAATTTATCATTAATAACTGTTACATTATCCTCAAATCTCTCTGTTACTTTTCCAGGCTTTAATGAAAAATTAACTTCATCTTTAAAACACCCAAAGTTTTTTGTTTTATAATATAATAACATTGATAACACCTCCTATAGTTAGATAATAGCATATTAAAATATTTAAATAAACAAAAAAGTAGTTTATTTAGAATAAAAATAATCAAAATTAGATATTTTTTATGTTTTAAAAACAATAATTATGTTTATTATTATAGACTGAAAGCCAGAGTATATTCACAAATGTAAGGAAATTTAGAAATTAAATTAATAATTAATCATTAATTAACTATTGAAAGTAATGTAGTAATATAATATGAAGTGTTCATAAATTAATTAATGAATGTATGGAGGAATAATGAGTGATAAACAAAACCTACAAATTGCAAAACTTGAAAAGGAATTAAAAGAAGCTTTAATAGAACTAGAAGAATACAAGGCCATATGCAATAATTTTAATATGGAAGTATTGAAATTACAGTTAAAGGCTGATAAAGATTTGTTCGATAGTTCTGATTATAATGAAATAATGAAACGGATTAAGCTCGCTCAATCTAAAAACTCAAAAATATGAAGTAAGATAAAATGGCACGAAATAGTTATTTCGTGTTCTTTTGTTGTAACTATATTATGTTAAAAGCCGGATAATCCGGCTTTTAAATTTATAATTGATTTACCATTGTCGACGATAGCAATCTATTTAGTGTTGTTCTTCTACCTCTCATAATGGAAACTGGATTTGTAGTTCCTATATGGATTTTTTGTGGTAGTTTGGTGATATTTTTAAGCTTAAATTCATATTTGCCAGCATCTGGCCCGCTAGTAATAAGATTAATACCTACTATTTCAGCATATTCTTCTATATACTGCTTAGGACGACTTTGATATAGACAGAAATATTTTATGGTTCCGTTATTGATTAGTTTTACAACACTTTTTCCCAAGTGGACAGCTCTCCAATAGTTGTTCCTAAATACTCTATTATAAGTACCTAATTGATCAGATGCAGTAAAAATTATAACCTGGTCTGGCTGATTAGAATATCCTCTTATAAACTGCATTGGATTTTGTGCTGTTGATTTAAGATTTTTTAAATTTGCAGAATAGCACTTTTCTGCAAAATTATTTTTTGAACAAAAGTTTTCCGCGTTATCTTTATTAAATTCATCATCCTGTTTGTTGAATGAATATAAGATTGAGTTCTTAATACTATATTCTTCAGTACAATTTGAAATTTGATTAAACAACATTATTACCTCTCTTAAATATTCATATATAGATAATATATTCTTATCATAGGTAAAATGTGCATTGATAAATATATAAATTTATATATAGTAATTTCATATATAAAAGTACTATCTAAAATTTATATGTTTTTTTATGCAACTTTTCTATATAAGGGAATATATATATATTAAGATATAATTTATATAGGAGTTTAGAGAAGTAATGAATAAAAAAATAATGGAACGACTGTTTGAAGCGGAGGAAAATAAAAGAAAGAACATAAGTGTAAACTTGGATGAAGAGCAAATAAGAAAAGCAGATATTATTGCAAATATACTCTCAGATATAAATAAGTCAAGAAATTTTTCTAGAAACTCTATAATAGAGATGGCTTTAGAGGATTATTTAGAGGAGTGCTCTAATATACTATGGGATAAACATAAGATTGATTTAGATCGTGAAATTATCACCCAGGATGTAATTGCTATAGGTGATAAGAAACAATATGAAAATGAAGATATTAGTTCATCTAATGATTTTGACCTTGTTACCTTTCCAGCTCATGAGATAAATTTTGATATTTATTTTATGGGCCAACACAGATGGTTAGAGGTAAGAATTGGTGCTGATAAGATTGATAGGTTAAAATACGTAGCTCTTTATGTTGGAAAGCCTGTTAGCGGAATAACACACTATGGAGAGATAGGACAAATAATAGATTCAGGAAATAACAACAACAAAAAAATAATTATTTTATCAGGACCACCAATTCCAATTGGCCATACAGTTACTTTAGGTGATACTAATTCTAATGCGGTAAGACCACCCAGATATACAACATTAAAGAAGCTTATTAAAGCAAAAGAATTTAAGGATTTATTCTAGGTTAAAGGGTCTGGCAATGTATTCTTAACAATAATTCAAGTTTATCGGCTGCTCAAAAATTAGAACCTGTGGATAATAGTCGTAAGTTGTAGAATTTTATATAAAATAAAAGGGCACAAAATGGTTAATTAGTGTTCTTTTATTTTGCATATATAGAGAAGTTTAGTAGCAAAATTAGTTACTAATAATGATACATAATTGGTAACTTACATTGTAACAGAAAAAGTAATAAATAATGTTATATATATAGTAACTAAAAATATAACATATCATGTTAATAATAAATATACAAAAAATATAACTAATATTATAACAAATTATGAAACTAATTTAGTAACATAAATAGTACAAAAAACGTAACTAAATATAAAACATAAAACGTAACAAAAAGTTATTAAAAATAGAAATATTAAAGATGGAACAGCTTAATTTTGCTATTCCTTTTTAATAGATTACTGATTTATAATTTTATGAACCAATCCTGTTGAGCAGTTAAATATTTTAGCTATCTGTCTTATAGATTTCCCCTGAAGTCTATACATTTTAATAGTTTCTTTTTCCTGAACTGTAAACTTTAAAGGCCTGCCACCAGATGAATTATTTAATTTTTCTTTAAGTTCTGTATTCATTTTTTCAAGATAAGTAACTTTCTTTTCAAGCATATTTATTTTAACTTCATTAACATCAAAATTACAAAGTTTTGTTTTAAGAGAATCTAATTTATCTTTAATTAATTTATAACTCTCACATTCTCTTGCATCAGCTTCAATTGATTGTATTTTAAGTTCCAGTTCCTCAATTTTTCCTCGAAGAAATGAATTTACTATTTTAAGTTTTGCGTTTTCTTGATTCTTGTAATTATCATTAGTAATAGGATTATTAAGTGATCTTATTGAAAGATAAATATAATATCCATCATATTCCCGGTGTGGATATGGTTTTGATACATTTTGAATTTCAAACACCTTAGATAACTGGTTTATTATATCTTCAATTTCATCATCTGATTTAATATCAATTCTGGTCCTGTGAAAATCTGTTGTATTTTTATTATTCCAGATTTCAAGGAGTTCTCCAGCTTTAAAACCTAAAATAGATAAGGGATATAAAGCAGCATCTTTATAGCCTGTGCGGTCTAAAGATTCAATAACTTTCATCTGGAGTAAGTCACTAAGTTGTTTATAGTTGATTTTATTTAGTTTGGCTGCATCATAGTATGGTACATCAACATAGCCTGCAAATGTATCGAATAATTCATTTTCAAGTCCATTTGCAATTATTAAATCAATTAAATCAACTTTGGTTATATTTTTTTTAAATACTAGACCATGATTTTCCGCAAAGGTTACAATGCTAGACTTTAAAATCTTAGTATCTGAACCACCTCTATTTTCATAAAGGACATTTTTCACATAATCTTTTTGCAATTTTGTAAGTTCCATAGTATGCTCCTTGTTCATAAACGTTTTTGAATATTATATTAATATATTTATCTTTAATGTTCAATAACTTTTATGAACAGATATCGATTCTGAGAAAAATTTGAATTTGAAAACTGAAATTATGGAGTAATTATAGTACTAAAATAGAATTGAAAATTTTATTAGAAATGACTTCGTTTACTTCGAAATTATACGAGGGCATAGTAGATATATTTTTATGAATTAGTAGAGCGATTTTAAACAGAATTGGAGAGTTTTTTATAATTGGATAATTTATTGCATGAAAGGTGCATTTCATGCAATGTTTTGTCGTTTGGTGAAATGTGGAAATCCCCCAAGTTTATCTAGATTTTTTAAGGTGATTTTCTTGAAATTATAAATATTTTAAGATATTTTTATTAATAAATGTCAGGAAATATTGTGTCAAAAAAATAAGAGCCTTAGGAAAAAACCTAAAACTCTTATTTTTTACTATGCTACAGTATATTTAGTAACCTGTCTTGCTACAAGTTGTGCATATCCTTTTCCAGTTAATGCACCTGAATTAGTAACAAATATATCTTTAGCAATGATAGTATCCATTAGGCTATCAACTTCAGCCTGTGTGATTCCAGACTTAACCCCACTAATTGATAGGGAAGTCTTTTCTCCGTACTCTGTAGTAAATACCATACTTAATGTGTATTCCATGAAAGCATACCTCCTTTATTTATATTTTTAACAGGGTTTTTATGCATTTACTAAAGTAGATGCAGAGTTTAGAAAATATGATCTCGTTGGCTGATCTAAAACTGCTTTAATAGCTTCAGCAACATCATATGCCTTTTGAGCGTCAACATCAGTTCTTACATTTGAAAAACTCTTTTTTGAGTAAGTAGGATTTCCTGAATCATCAGTTCCACTTTGGATTTCAATAGATAGAGATTTTGAACTTGCATTCTTTTCAACTGCCATGTATATTCTCCTTTCATAAATATTATGGAAGAGTAGGCTTAAAGCCTACCTTTAAACTTACGACATAGTAATTTCAGTGACTGTCTTAGCAACTATAGATGCAGAGCTTTTAGAAACTAAATCACCAGATGAAGTAGTGAAGATATTTTCACTTAAGATAGTGTTCATTAAACTGTTAACCTGTGCAGGAGTAACAGCACTATCTACATCAGTTACGGCAAAAGTAGTTTTCTTTCCGCCTGCTGTTAGAAATACCATATTTAACGTATATTCCATAGACTTAAACCTCCTTTAAAAAATTAGATTAGAGCATTACTAAACATTTTCAACTACTTCAACTTCGTTAAGATAAATTTCACCAGTTGCAGGAGCTAAAACTGTTTTTATAGCATTTGCAACATTATAAACTCCCTGGTCTGTTGCAGTAGTTTTCACGCCTGAAAAACTTTTCTTACTGAAAATAGGATCGCCAGCTTTATCCGTATCGCTTTGAACTTCAATAGCTAGAGTTTTGCTTTTAAGTGTCTTAGTTACAGCCATTTTGTATTCACTCCCTTCGATTTTGATATAAATATGTATGCAGTAAAAAATATTTTTTGCAAATATTTATAAACTGTATGAAATGGGTGCAATAATGGTACAATTAAAATATATATCGTTACTAGAAAGAGAGATATGCAAATGAAGAGAGTTATACCTGAAATAATTTCAAGCTATGAGGATTATTTACTTATTATTCAAGAGAAAGCACGTAGCACAGTTTACAGTTATATTGTTGATATAATGCTTCTTATGGATTATCTAAAGACTAAGGATAAGTTTAAAGACTTAGAAATTGATGAAAGCTTTATTAAAATAATAGAACTTAAAGATTTATATGGTTTTTTAAGTTACTTAAAAAAAGAGAGAGACAATAGCTCCTTCGCAAGAGCCAGGAAAGTTGCTGCAATGAAATCATTCTTTAAATACTGTGAAATTAAACTTAGAATAATAGAAAGCAATCCATGCAGAGAACTTGAAATACCCAAGCAGCCTAAAAAGCAAATCAATTATTTAAATCTTGAAGAATCAAAAAAATTGCTCCAGAACATAGTGGGAAGAAATAAAAAAAGGGATCTGGCCATATTAACGCTATTTCTAAATTGTGGACTAAGGCTTAGTGAACTTTGTAGTATAAAGGTTAACGATATTAAAGACGATATTCTCGTGGTTAGGGGCAAAGGTGATAAGGACAGAACGATTTACTTAAATGAAAAATGTCTTAAAGTAATTGAAGACTAGAAAGAAGAAAGAAAACATATTAATCACAGTTATCTTTTTGTATCAGAGCGAAAAAATAATTTAAGTAAGAGAGAAGTCCAGTACATAGTTCAGAAAAATATTGCAAACTCTGGATTTGATACAAATAAATATTCTACGCACAAATTAAGACACAGCGCTGCTACACTGCTTTACAAGCATAGCAATGTTGATATTAGAACTATTCAAGCCATACTCGGACATAAAAATATTGCAACTACTACTATATATACGCACGTAGATAATGAACAAATAAGAAATGCAATTAAATCAAATCCACTTAATGAAATGTAACTGCGAAAGGATCAAAAGTGATGTTTGAAAAAAAATTAAATGTAGCAATAACAAAGTGCTATGGAAATGCAGATGAAAATTCAACTAGAGGAAAGTTTAACATTCCAAAGAAAATTTTAAAGGATATGGGAATTACCAAAGAAGATTGTAGTGTACTTGTAAGATACGATGAAGAAAATAAAGAAATGATTGTTAAAAAAATATAGAATACATAATGTGTAATAAAATAAAAGATAACTGCAAATATCATAAACTCAAATCATGCCATGAGTTCTATTACAATAGATGAAATTATAATGGCCGATGGAAGTCTTGTATTTGAGAAAAAATATACAGTTGAAGATTCAAAGGATAAAGAAATTAAAAAGGACCGCACCCAGGATTATTTAAGATTTCAATACTATGAGTATGGTGAAAAGTACATGGAAGAACCACGTATTAGTTGGCTTCATGTTTATAGCGAAACGAGCTTTGGTTAATGATAAAAATAGAAGTTGATAAATGTGAAATTATATACAATAAGGATAATTATAATAAGAGTTAAATAGTAATTTGTTGAAATAATTGGAAAGAATATAAATCAGAATTTATGATAAAGGCAAGGGAGTTAATTAATTATGCCGGAGTTAATATACGGAAGAAACAACTTAGAACTGGTAGTCATGTGTTATGATGGAGAAGCTCGAATTTTAAGTTCGCAACCGCTCTTTGATTTCCTTCATGGCAAAAGAGATCTGTTAATATTGAAAGAATATTATGGTCAGGAACTGTTTAGAATTTTGATTGAGGATGCAGGTTTTGTTCGATATGAAAATAATAAGTTTGCATTGAGCGTAATACTGGAAATCGACACGAAGCGAACAGTAATGCGCATGATGGGTAAAATTGCTGAAGCCGTAATTGTTCGAAGGTGTCGAGATAACGAGGAAATCAATTTGAAATGGCTTCGTATTGCGAGCAGGAAACAAATAAGATTAGAAACCGCACAAAAGTGTGAAGCATTGGGAACTGGACTTGAAAGTACAAAAAGAAAGTATGCAAAGAATTACAGTCCATCGGATCCTCAGCGAGATATTATTTGGATTACGGGAAATGGATTACGCGTTCAAATGAAAGGTAGTACAGGTATTGTTGGGATGGATGCTGGCCTACAGGTTAAGGTCAGTAACAATGGTATTGCATATATCCTTAATGATCTTATAGAAAGCAGATATGAAGTTCCAATGGTTTATTTCGATCTCAATGGTGATTTTTACAAAGTAGCCGATAGGTTGTTTACTAATCTCCAACTAAGAGGATTGCCGACGTTGACTATTGAAAATGATTTTATTCATGCAAAAGCCATTGACCCTGAAGGATATGAAGAAGTATGTTATTATGCCGATCTTATAGCAGCCTTGGTCGATGGACGAATAACTCCTGAGGATTTAATTAACGAGGCTGAGAAGTATCCTACAATGAGAAATGCGGTTCTTGCTTCTGCGTTTGAGGGTATGCCAAGTGACACGCAAATCATTCACTAAAGGGAATTTGAAGATAATACTACAGATGAATTTCAATTAATCTAACAAATTACCTATACTAATTATCATAAGTAAAATTTTCTACCTATAATCTTTTTCGCTATTTTCAAAACTGTATTAAAACATAGCCTAATAATAAATATAGATATATAGTTTAAGTCCCACGTGTATTACATGGCAGTAGAGATTATATATATATTTGCTCAAGATTTATTTAATCAAACTGTACACCTTAAAGATGAAGAGTTATAGTGATTTTTAATTATTATAGCTCTTTATTTTTTTGAAATCTGATTACATAAAAACACATGTATACAATAATTACATTGTAATATACACATTACAATGTAATTAAAGATTAATATAGTAATTGCATATGTAAATTTTAAGAAGTATAATTAATTTATAAGCATTGTATACATTACATTACTATGTAATCATATGTACATAGAAAATTTTGGGAGGGTAAAGATGAGTGATAATATAATAAAACCAGCAACTTTTAGGCTAAATGAGGAAGATATTAATAGGTTTAAGGAATTTGCTAGTCAAAATAACTTAAATCAGCAAGAAGCATTTACAAGTTTACTTAATACATTAGAATTAAATAATGCTAAGAGTGCCCTTGGAGAAAGAGCAAAGAGCATCGAGGTATTTCAAACAACAATTAATAGCTTAGTTAAGTTTTACATAAACAGTCTTGAAGAAAATACAACCACTGAGGAAAGAATAAGGGAAGAATTAAGCCAACAGATAAATACAAAGGATAATGCCATAAGTGCTTTATACGAGCAGCTCCAGGATATAAAAATTGAAAGAGATTCTTTAAAAAATCAAATTAGTGAATTAGAAGATAAGAATAAGCTATTATCAGATAAAAATGATAAATTAGAAGGTGAGATTATTGATAAATCAAAGGCCATAGAAATAGCTAATAGAAATAATAGTAATTTGCAAGACCAGGTGGCAGAATATAAGGAATATAAAAATATTAATATTGAACTTGAAAAGAATTTGGAGAGCCTTAAGAAAGATAATAATCTGCTTGTATCAGATAAAACATCCCTTGGAAATGTAGTTACAAAGCTGCAGGGTGAAATTGATAATAAAGATAATATGATTAATTTCTATAAGGAGCAGGTGGAGAAACTTACACAGGCTGAAAAAGACAGTAAAGCTGAAATTAAAGATTTACAAGATAAATATTCTATTGAAATTAATAGTCTTAAAGATAAATATACTGAAGAAATCGATAAGCTTAAAGTCGATCATAAAGTTGAATTAGAAAATTCATTAAAAGAATTAGAAGAGCGTTTAATAGATAAAAATAATTTAGAACTTCAAAAGAAAGACTTAGAATTGCAAAAATTGCAGAATGATAATGAGAATTTGATGCTTAAGGTTACAGTTAAAGAGTAGTAAAACTATGATCTTCATAAAGTTAATGTAATAGTGAAAAAGAGGAGGATTGAAGTGAGTTCAAGACAAAGAATTTCAATAATAGTTTTAGGTGTTATTATCAGCACTGTGATAGGATTAATATTTAAAGATACTTATAATTGTATGCTTACTGGTGTTATAGTATCCTCAAGCATAGCGGTATTTCTAAACAAACAAGATAAAAAGGAAAAAACTAGGTAAATTCATAAGCAAGCTATAATGATGAGTACATATTAGTAGAAGTATCTCTTGAAAAATTTAGATTTGTAATAAAGATTAATAATGATATAATAATAGTGATTAAATTGCACAAAAAAATAGCAGTACCACAATGGTAGGTTGTGGTTTCTGCTATTTTTTTTGATTAAGTGTAGCTCTTAAGCTAGCTAGAATAGAATTTTTCTTTCTTACTATCTTAGAGTAAGAAATACCTTTTTTAGCAGCATAATTAGAAAGTGAAAAATTGTTATAATAAACTAGGAATATTAATTCAAATTCATCGGGTTCGAGTTCAGATATTGCTTTTTTAAGTTCAGCTATTTTTTCATGCTCTAGATAATCATTTTCTACATTATTATTACTTTTAAGAAGTTCTGTAAAGTCTAGGGAAGACTCACCATCTATAGAAGCATTGATACTTAAAGTAAGTTTATGCTTAGAGTTAGATCTTGCTGTGTACTTCATGACATTCTTAATAGTTGTATATACGTAGCTTGAAAATGAATGTTTAGAAATATCATATTTATCCACTGCATTAATTAAAGCAATATATCCTATTTGAACAAGATCGTATTCATCATAATTCTTTATGTTGAAGTTTTTAGCAGTCTTAAATATAAAAGGTTTGAATTGGATTAGAAGATTGGTTAGACTTTCAGAGTTACCTTTCTTAGCTAGTTTTACGTGGTCTTCGATTTCTTCATAATTCATAAAATACCCCCATTTGTATAAAAATGTATTTTAAAATATATATGCAAAAAACATATAATTTCACATATGGGGATTAACTTATATTACATAAAATTATTATATCACAATTGGAAACGATTAACACCAGTAGAAAACAAATATGGTAATATTGTAAAAAGTTTGTATAATGTTAAAGAATATTGTATTATATAATAACCGAATCTAAACAACCCTATAAAAAAACAAGCCCCTATAGTGCATAGAGCCTGAGAAACTTAAACACACTATAGGGAATTACTCACTATTTTAAAACAATTATACAATATACGACATATTAAGTCAATAAGTGAGAAAAATATATGCTTGTAAATGCGTATTAATATTTATTAATACATCTATTTATAAGCTTTTTGTTTTTTATTATAGGTAAAGTGAAACTTGATTCAGATGGAGACTCCCAGATGGATCTTAGGTTGACTAATCCAGTAGCTTTAGCTATCGGATAAAAGACAAAGGGGGAAAATTTTTGCTTAATGCTATTAGAAAATTGACGGAAGACATAGAGTATAATATTAATCCTAAGTTTAAAGATGAGGCAGTAAAAAATATATCTATTCTACATGAAAATGATGATGGATATATTGCTATAGCTGCTAAAAAAGGAAAAGAGTATGTTCAATATCATTATAAAGCTAATGATTTAACTTATAATATAGGAAAGGCAATAAGCCTTGATGCAAACATATACATAACACCAAATTCTTTCTTCATGCCAATAAGAAAGATTGAAAATATAAGAAAGCTAAATGCTTTATACATAGATATTGATTATTATAATATTGAAAATTTAAAGACATATGACCATGAAAGGATCCTTGCGATCTTAGAAAATGATTATTTTGGACAAGATGTTCCAGAGCCAAGTTTTGTTATATATACAGGCCGGGGACTCGCTGTATATTGGCTTATTGAATCAGTTCCGATAAAGGTACTGCCACTTTGGAATTCAATACAGAAATTTTTTGTAGACAAGCTTAAAGATATGGGTGCAGATTCAAAGAGTATCGATGGTGCTAGAATAATGAGGCTTGCAGGAAGTGTTAATGATAAAACAGGACAAAGATCAAAACTTTATATGTATGATGAGAATTTAGTTTATACATTAAGAGATATACAAAATGATTATCTGCCAGAGCTTACACCGTATATTGATAATCCAGCATATAAAGGTAAGGGCAGAAAAGCAAAAGTAGTAAATTTCTATACTTTATATTCTCTGCATTATGCCAGGCTTAATGATATATTAAAGCTCCAGGAAATTAGAGATGGATACTGCAGGAATAATGATGGCGGCCTTACAGAAGAAGGCCAAAGAGAATTTATGTGCTTTTTATATAGGTATTGGTACTGCTGCTATTGTAATGATCCTGTGAAAGCTTTAGAAAATATATTAGAGTTTAATCAAGGATTTAAAAAGCCATTAGTCAATAAGGAAGTTGAGAAAATAACAGTTCAAGCGGAAAAAGCATATGAGAAATGGCTGTTAGACAGTCCAAATGGTATTTACAAACGCGGTGGCTATAATTATAAAAATGAAACATTAATAAATAAATTAAACATTACAGATGCTGAAATGAAGGTAATGACAACAATTATAGGTCCGAATGAAAAATTACGTAGAAAGCTTGAAAAGGAAAAAGAAGCAAGACGAAATGAAGATGGATTAACTAAAAGAGAGCAGCAAAAACAGGATACAATTATAGCAATACAGAAACTAAAAGAGCAGGGATTAAGTCAACGTAAAGCTTCAAAGCAATTAGGAAAGGGAATTGCAACAATAAAAAGATACTGGAATTTATAAAATAACTGGTATCATAAAATACGTACTTATATATAATTTACTGGTATCACGAAATACGCTCTTATATTAGTGGGGCGTAGCCTGTTTACTTTTTTCTGGGAAAAATTTTATTGTAGCTATTCTTAGGTACAATATTTAGTAGTTCAAACTTAGCCTGTAATATTCCATACTTAGTTGATAAAGTATGATTAATGATTAGAATAATACTTTATTTAAAATAAACATCATGGCCATAAATAAAAAATTATAGTTGTGATGTTTATTTTACTTTCTAAATTATCAAGCAACTCTATCATCACCTTTAGGATTTAGATTCTTGTCTACAACATGGCTTAAATCACTTATAGCCTTTGATAGTCCATCAATCTTAGTTTCAAAGCGAATAAGAAGATAACTAGCTACAGCTATTGGAAAGCCTGTATTAGTAATTAAAGTAATCTAATTCTCCATAAAATAACCCCCTTAACATAGAATTTCATAAAAATACATATGCAAGTGTTAGTGATATTTAATGAATTACTGGATATTTATTTACTATTAAATATTGAATCATAGTAAAAGCATATGGCCGTATCTATAATTTCATTAAGATAGATGTTGATATTATCAGATTCACCTTTAATTTGATTTAATTTCTTCAAGGTTGAAGCCCTAAATTGGTAACACCTTTTAATATTAAAAGATTCCCCATTAACTGCAGGTGTTAATCCACGAATTTTTTGAATTTGGGCTAGTGAAATTGTTTCGTTATTTTCAGATCTATGACAATCAGTTGTATTTAAAGAATTAGATTTAGTATATTCAAAGTTTTGTATAATATTTTGAGTATTATTCCCTGAATTTTCATTTTGGTTAACAAAAGAAAAAGATTTTATTTCAATACCATCATCTAATGGTATTGAATCAGTAAATCCATTAACTTCAATATCAGTATATTCACTTTCATTAAGTGGCTTATAATTTTGACTTTTTTTACCCAAAGAAATCATCTCCTAAAAATATTTCTAGATATATTTATAAAGAAGATATCTAGATAACTATATGATAAAAAATCAGGAAAATATAATATCCTCCTGAATATTAATTTATTCAATAATATATAAGCAAATATTAATATATTTTTCAGTAAAATTAAGTAATACAAAAGGTATTAGACTAAGTTGTGGAACATACATTGTAACAACTATAGTTACAATATTTATTACAACTACTGTTATTAATATTCTAACATTTAATATAACATATTATGTAACTATTTTAGTTACTAATAATGTAATAATAATAGTCACTAATATTGTTAGTACTATTGTTACTATAATAATAACAAAATACGTAACCACTACTGTTACATACTTTGTGACTATTATTAAAATATAATATGATAAAAGATTTTATTAATCTAAATGCTTTAAAGTAAGGATAAAGTGCCTTATATAGCAATTTATATAGAATTAAACTTAGAATATGTAAAATAATAGTTTCTTTATGTTTTGTTTTAAGTAAATTTGATATAGTATATAATAAGTTATAGTTAATTACAAAAGTAGAGTTAGGTGTATATTATGAGTGAATTATTTAAACATAAAGCTGTTAATCAATTTAAAATTAAATATGAAATGCTGGTTAAGAAAAATTTCGAAGATTTTTTGTTAAGCTTATCTTCTGATTTGGAGAATATTCGTGATCTGGAAAAAAGAGAGCTTATAATGAAAAATGTATGTTCTAATGTTAAAAGGACTAAAACAAGATGGGTAAATAAAATACTTAAAGAACAAGATAATAAATACATTAAAGATATTGAGTTTGCTGAGATTCAATATAAAAGGGTTTTATCTAAACAAATTTCACTGGAGAAATTTAAAAGTTATTTTGATGCAAATACTTTAGATGAGTATAAAGAGAAGTGTTTGGCTTCATTAAATAAATGGAAAGAAAATACAGATTCATTACTTAGTGATTTTCCCTATATTGAAGCTCTTAGTAAGTCTTCAATCGATACTGCCTTTAAAAACGATATCTTTGTTCAGTTTTCTTTATTTTGCTATGATGAAGAAAGTAAAATAAATAATACTACCAAGGTTCCTAGTATTTTATCTCAAATACCTGTAGACACTACTTCACGTACATACTTTTTGACAAATGAACAAAAAAAGGAATTAGATAAATGCATAGATATAAGTGAGCCTTCAACAATTGACAGGTATATAATGATTGGGGAAGATGAGCAAAATGAATTACTGCTTCAATTAGAGCAAAGGACCTACCTTCAGATTAAAAATGGCGGAAATTCTGAGAAGGTATTGGATTTATTAACTCAAATTGCTTTAGTTAAGTCTGTAAAATATTTAAATAGATTAGATGTTAAAATAATCAGCTATTATTATACTCATTTTCATAAAATTGTCCTTGGAGAGCCAATTGTAAAAAGCATATATCAAATTACCTTGGATTTAGGCCTTGCAAATACAATTAAGAATTATGATGCAATTGAAAGCTCTATTGCGAAACTTGGCAGTATGACTCTGTCTTATAATATAGAAGGTAATTCAATAAACGGCATATTCTTAGAAAGCTCTATCTATGATAGTAATGGGGTACGTATGGCTAAAGTTTATCTTGGAAGTATATTAAAAGAACTTATTTTAAAGAAAAGCACTTTAGAATATGATGGAGTAATATTTAATTCATTAGGTCCAGATGCTCAGCAATTAGCTATATGGCTTCAAAAGAGAAGATATAAGTGTGCTATAACCAATATCCCGTATAATGAAACTATAAGCTTATCCAAACTGTCTACATCAATATATTGGAATACTAAAAGAATAGATAGAAAAAGAGATAGACTTATAGTTGCACTTGATGAATTAAAGAGTAATCATATTGTCGTAGCTGGATCTTTATATGACAAAAAGAATATTTCTTTTGAAGTAGAATATATTCCTTTATCGTCTAGCGAATTGTTAAAACTAAAAACTTATCCAAGTGATACGCAAGAAACTCAATATATAGTTGAATCAAATTAAATACTCTTAATTTTAATGGCTAAGTGCTTGTTTTTAGTACTTGGCCATTAAAGGTTTAATGGAAAAATAATAGACCAGCATTCTTATGTACTCTGGGTCTATTATTTCTTTTATGCAGCTTAATTTCCAATTTTCCTATGTGTTTAATTTAATTTTAACCTGATTTTTGCCCTTTTGTGCTCAGAATCTACGTATCTGAGTGGAAGTTTGCAAGGAATTTACGTATCTGAGTGGAAAAATCCTTTATTTAATTGGAAATTATGCTTTTTTTCAAAAAATCTGTGTATTTTAGCATAAAATTAAAATTTTTTTTCAATTTTTTAAGATTTTTTTCCAGTCATATTTTAAGAATTTAATATACCTTTGCACAGAATCTACGTATCTGAGTGGAAATTTTCTTGGATTTCTGCAATTTTTCTTGCATTTGCATAGGATTTACGTATCTGAGTGGAAAAATTCCTTAAAAAATTCATGAATTTTTTAAAAAAGAAAAATTTAAAGAATTAAAAAAACACCTCAACGCCAGTAATAATAAGGGTTTTAGAGTCTTGTCCTGGATTTTACGTATCTGAGTGGAAAAATGCCCTCAAAGTCGCATTCTTTCGTTGGCATTTTACAAGAATCTACGTATCTGAGTGGAAAAATCACCTGTTTTGCATTATTTATCTTTATAAAATACAATAAATTATATATTACGCAGGACAAGGAGGTGAAAAAGAAATGGCTACAAAACTATATAATTCTCATTTATCTACAATACTATTTGAATGTAATGAATACTACATTATCGATACTTATATTTCTTTAGTAGATATGAGTAGTGAAGTTAATTCTAAATATCTTATTCAAACATTTACTAGCTCTAAAGCAGATCTTATAGCTCTTGTTAGACGAAATTTAAATGTTTCTTATAAGACAATATTTAATTGCATAGATAAATTAATAGAAAAATCTATTTTAGCTTATGATGAGAATTTACATAGCTGGGTTTTAGTTAACATGGAGAATATGACAAAATCAAAAAGTGATTCTGATAGTGAATCAGGTTTAGCTTTAACTGGATATACTCATATAAGAAATTTCTTTTTCACTGAAGAGTTTAGAAAGATGAAAGCCAGAGAAAAAAGGCTTATGATATATATGTCACAACTTTGTGATTCTAAGGCATCAAGATTTCATGATGGCTTTTCTATGAATTTAATTAAGCCAAGGTGCAGCTGGATGAAGGTTTTAAGAACTAAATCTAAGTATTATGCTAAATACACTATAGATAAGATGCTTAGAAATTACCCAGAAATCTTTAAAGATAATAGTAATGATCTACGCTCAAAAGATTTATCACCAGAAAGAAATAAGAATTTTAAGTTTTATTTTGAATGTAATGCGGTTAATACTAAGGTATTTGAAGACGATTATATAGAACTTGTTAAGTTAAATAACATGAAAGAATACAATCTTGTTATAGAAAAAATTAAATTTGCTGGGATAACTTTAACTAAAAAGTTGGTAATGCACCTAGTTCGTGCAATAGCTAATCTTAAAGAGTGGTTTTTAAAAGAAAGAATTACTCAACTTATAATAAACAAATATAGAGCTATACAAATTCATAAAAGCAGAGAAAATATAAAATCACTGCCTGCATATGCTGCAGCTGTAGTTAAAAGTGTTGTAAATGAATTTAAAGCATTTAAAAACCGCATGTCTGACCATAATAATATGAGGAGCTATGAAATCGGTGAGAATTTTATAGAGTATACTAAAGAACACAATGCTTATGACCTTGGATTAGAGATTAAACAGGCATTGTCTTTAATTAATGCATAATTGTAATTTTTTGCGAACCAAACATTTTGAAAAGATTATTTACTCGAAAGGGATGATGAATCGAAAATGGAGATATTGGAGATAAAATCAAATGAAGGAATAGGCCAAATAAAGTTAGGTATGGAAAGGAAAGAAGTTTATAGGATTTTAAATTGTTCAGGTGACTTCATTTCAACAGATGAATGGGTAGGTGATTTTCATATAGCATACAAAAATAATAAGGTAGTTTTTATTGAAATACCTAATACATTAACAGATAATCATTTTGTACTTTTTAATGGAGTAGATGTTTTTAAGACAGAGGCAAAGCTGTTAGTAAGGTTTATTTCTGATTATGGAAATTATGACGAATCTGATTGGGAACTTGGATATACCTATAAATTCCCGTCTTTAGGTATAGGTCTTTGGAGACCATCTATCTTTGAGTATGAGATGATATATAATTCAGAATTTAAAGAAATGGAAGAAGAAAATCAACGTGACGAGATGAAATATTTATATTTTGAAGCAATTTGCGTATATGAAAAAGATTATTACTTATAGAAAGATATGTAAAATAGAAAATAATTAATAAAGTTTAGGATTACTCGATGGAAATCATTACTTCGTAATCTTCTGATATTGTGCATTTAATATAAGCTATTAAGAACGCTTATATCAAATGATTAAATTTTTATAACTTAAAATCCATAATATGTGGTTAATTTGAGATGAGAAAATAATTTCTTATCTCTTTTTTTATGCAATTTAACACTAATTCTTTATAATTTGGTTTATACTTCCTTATAGAATTTTACAAAATGTAAAGTTGTAAAATTAATTTTTAAAGTTATTAAATTTAGATTTATAGTTATTAAATTAGTGAATAAGCTTATAAAACTTTGTGTTCTTTTCTTAAAAATAGAAATCATCTCTAATCCCTTATATATCAATGAATCTGGCTATTTGAATTCCGCCGATAAATTGTATGTATAGTATATTAACTGTATGTATATTTTATTAATTGCAGGAACTAAATATAAACTGTCAGATAGGAAATTAACAAGATAAATTTGTGGCAAAAGATTAAGTTAAAATCACACTTACTCCGCCGTGCTCTGTAGTATGTCTGTATACTTGTCTTAATTATTGACACAATTGAGATGTTTATACCAATAAATTTTATTTACTCTTTTGATCCCCAAAATAATATAGCTATACAAAATGAAATATTAGATTCTGTTCTTATACAGGTAAATAAAATAATCCATAACAATAATAAAGTTTTTCATGGAATGTTATTAAAAAACTAAAATCAGCAAATTTTTAAATCATTTGCGCCAATACTTGTTAATACAATTATTGGTGCTTTTTTTTGATTGTGCCTTATGTCTTAATAGAGCTTATTTTAATAAAGATGAATAATGAATAGCGTTAATAATAAAAGGTAATAAATATTAAATAAACACTTGAAAAAAAAATAGAACAATATATAATATAATTATAGAACAAAAACAAACAATATAAAAACAAAACAAACAAACAAAAGGAAGAGTTAACAAAAACTCACCAAGTTTTTGTGGAATCACATTTTAATTTTAATAAGACTAGGAGGATAAATATGAAAGTATTAATAGGATCAGATAAAGCAGGAACAGAATTAAAAAAAAGCGTACAAGCTTATTTGCAAGGAAAAGGTTATGAGGTTATAGACAAGACTCCAGATGAGGTTGACTTTGTTGATTCAGCAGATAGAGTATGTAAAGGTATTTTAGCTAAAGAAGGAGATAGAGGAATCCTTATAGATGAATATGGTGCAGGTTCTTTTATGGCTGCTAATAAATATAAAGGAATAATATGCGCAGAAGTTTCTGATGAACATTCAGCAATGATGACAATAAGTCATAACAACACATCAATAATAGCTATGGGTTCTGGAATCGTAGGAAATAGATTAGCAGAAGCAATGGTAGATGCATATTTAAATGAAGAATATGCTGGAGGAAGACACCAAGTAAGAGTAGATATGTTAAATAAGATGTTATAGGAGGAATAGAAAATGAAAATAGCAGTTGCATGTGATCATATTGTAACAGATAGAAAAATACATTTAGTAGAATACTTAACAGAAAAGGGACATAAGGTAATAGATTGCGGAACTTACGATCATGTAAGAACGCATTATGCCATATTTGGAAAGATGGCAGCAGAAAAGGTGGTTTCAGGAGAAGCCGATTTAGGAGTTGTTCTTTGTGGAACTGGGGTTGGAATAACTGCATCAACAGCTAAGGTTGTTGGAACAAGACCAGCTTTGGTAAGAGATGTTACAACAGCTATATATGCTAAAAAACATTTAAATGCAAATATAATAGGTTTTGGTGGAAGAATCACTGGCGTTGGATTAATGGAAAACATAATAGATGCTTTTATTGAAACAAAGTTTGAACCAACAGAAGAAGATAAGAAGATAATAGAAAAAATAGATGCAATAGCAAGTAAAAAAGAAGATCAATTTGGTAATGAACATTTCTTCGACGAGTTCTTAGAAAAATGGGACAGAGGAGAGTATCACGATTAATTTTTAAAGGAGGATATGAAATGAAGTTATTATCAACAAGAGAAATGCTTTTAAAGGCACAAAGAGAAGGGTATGCAGTACCAGCATTTAACATACATAATCTTGAAACATTACAAGTAGTTGCAGAAACAGCAATGGAAATGAGATCCCCAGTAATCATTGCAGGGACACCTTCAACAATAGAAGAGTATGCTGGGCCAGATTATGTGAAGGCTATGGCAGAAGTAGCAGCAGAAAAATATGATATTCCAATAGCTATACATTTAGATCATTTCGAAGATGTACAAGCAATAAAGAAGGATATTGATTTAGGATTTAAATCATGTATGATTGATGCGTCAAAACATGAATTTGAAGAAAATATTGAAATAGTTAAAGAAGTAGTAGACTATGCGCATAAATTTGATGCAACAGTTGAGGCTGAACTTGGAAAGCTTGGCGGAAGAGAAGATGATGTAGTAGTTGATGAAAAAGATGCAATGTATACAAATCCAGATGATGCAGCAGAATTTGTTAAAAGAACAGGAATAGATTCATTAGCAATAGCAATAGGAACTGCTCATGGATTATATAAAGGTGAAGCAAAACTTGATTTTGAAAGACTTAAGGAAATTAGAAATAAAGTTAGTGTTCCATTAGTATTACATGGAGCATCAGATGTACCAGATGAATTAGTTAAAAAAGCAATCTCACTTGGTATATGCAAAGTAAATGTTGCTACAGATTTAAAAATTCCATTTTCAGATGCAGTAAAGGAATTTTTTAATGGACATCCAGAAGAAAGCGATCCAAGAAAATATATGACTCCAGGAAAAGAAGCTATGAAAAAGATAGTGCAGCACAAAATTAAGGTTTGTGGTAGTGCAAATAGATACTAAAATTACAGCATAGATAGAACATGAAAAATGTCAGTATGCTAGGAGTTAAATAAAAAAATCTTAGGAATAGATATACTAAACCTAAGAAAAATAAAATTTAATAAAAAACTCAAACTAATTGTAGAATATAAGAAATAAAAATGCAATAAAAAAACTCGAATTTTATTAAAGTGTAATAATGTATTATAAAAATATATTATTACACTTTATATTAAAAATAAGTTATTGAAAGAAAGATTATAAGAATGAATATGATTAACATACAACTTAATTAGGAGGTATTCATGAAAGCAGTTATTTTTGATATGGACGGAGTGATTATTGATAGTCAGCCAATTCATTTTGAAGTAGATATGCAAACTCTGAAAGAGCTTGGATGTAGTATTTCAGTAGAGGAATTAGAAAAATATGCAGGAGCCACAAATGAATATGTGTTTACAGATATAAAGAAAAATTACAATATAGACAAATCAGTTGAAGAGATTATTAAATATAAAGTAGATATGGCTAAGAAAAGAATAATTCAGTCTGATTTGGAACCAATGGAAGGCATTAAAGAGATATTAATAGAGCTAAAAAATAAAAATATCCCTGCGGCTATTGCTTCATCATCTCCTAAAGATCTTATAAGTGTAGTTGTATCAAAATTTAAGTTAGAAAATTACTTTAAGTACATAGTAAGCGGAGAAGATGTTAAGAATGGAAAGCCAAATCCAGAAATTTATATTGAGACAGCTAAGAAGCTAGAAATATCGCCAGAAGATTGTACTGTTATAGAAGATTCAAAAAATGGAGTATTGGCAGCTAAAGCTGCAGGAATGAAGTGCATAGGATTTCGAAATATTAATTCAGGTAATCAAGATTTATCTAAAGCAGATATTGTTGTTAAGTCACTTTTAGAAATAAAGCTTTTATAAAAAATTATATTTTATATTAATGCGCTTCTTTTAAATATTTTGTTAAATATTAATTATAAAAGTTAGCTATTTAATAAATTAAAAGTGTATAAGGATAGAGGCGTAGGAATTAACAACCTACGCTTTTATAAAGATTGAAATATTATTTTTGGAGCAAATTTTACTTATAAATTTAAAGGAGAGTAAGATTATGATATTAGTTATAAATTTAAATGCATCAATAGATAAAAAATATGAAATAGAAAATATAGAAAAAGGAAAAGTAATGAGAGCAAGAAATGTTGAAAATACACCAGGGGGTAAGGGGCTGCACGTTGCAAATGTTGCAACAATCTTAAAAGAAGACTGTATAGCCACTGGTTTACTTGGGGGTAAGAGTGGGGAGTTTATAGAAGATAAGCTTAAGGACTATGGAATAAAACAAGATTTTGTGAAAATAAGTGGAGAAACAAGATCATGTTTAGCTATTATTTCAGATGATTTAGTACAAACTGAAATACTTGAGCCGGGACCAGAAGTGAGTGAAGCTGAATTACATAGTTTTTTAGATAAATATATGGATTTGATTAAAGACTCTAATGTAATTGTGGCATCAGGAAGTATTCCTAGAAACGTTTCTACTAATTACTATAGAAATTTAATAGAAATGGCTAATGCTCAAGGCAAGATATTCTTGCTAGACACTAGTGGAGAAGCATTAAAGGAAGGCATTAAAGGAAGACCATATTTTATAAAACCAAATAAAGATGAAATAGAAGCTTTAACAGGAAGAAAAATTTCTTCAACACAAGAGACAATAGAAGAAATAAAAAGATTCCAAGATCAAGGTATAGAACTAGTTGTAATATCATTAGGCGCAGAAGGATCAATTGCTGGTTATAAGGGAAAGTTCTATAAAGTAAGTGTTCCTAATGTAAAGGCGGTTAATCCAGTAGGTTCAGGTGATTCATATGTTGCAGGAATAGCAGTTGGAATTGAGCGTGGCTACTCTATAGAAGATATATTAAAACTTGCATCAGCCTGTGGTACAGCAAATGCGATGGAAAAGGAAACTGGATTTGTAAAGAAATCTGTAGTTGAAGAGCTAATGGAAAAAGTACAAGTTACAGAGATTTAAAAAATTATCAGTTAGATTTCCTTGGTGAAACTGTAAATAAAATTAGAAAATATATTGTTGAGTTTAACTTAAATACAGCAGATATTAAAAGGAGAGATTAGTTGTGATTTATTCTTTAGAAAATGAAGAAATTAAGATTAGTGTAAGTAATCATGGAGCTGAATTACATTCATTAACTTCACAAAAGGAAAATACAGAGTATTTGTGGAATGGAAATCCTGAATATTGGAAATATCATGCACCGACATTATTTCCTATAATAGGTAAAACTAAAAATTTAAAATATAGAATTGATGGACAAGAATATGAACTACCAGCTCATGGTTTAGCTAGAATTTCAGAGTTTGATTTAATAGAAAAAACAGATAATTATATTGCTTTTGAATTAAAATATTCTGAAGAATCTTTAAAAGCATATCCATATAAATTCTCATTAATAATAGCATACGAAATAAAAGATAATTGCTTAAAAGTCATGTATGAGGTTAAAAATATAGATAATAAAGATATATATTTTTCTATAGGCGGACATCCAGCATTTATGTGTCCTATTGAAAAAGGTGAATCATTAGAAGATTGCTATTTAGAATTTAATAAGGTTGAAAGTGCGTCTGTAAGGGGCGTAAATAAAGATGTATATCTTTTAAGAAAAACTAAAGAGTTTTTAAAAAATGAGAATATATTACAACCTTCCAAAGAACTATTTAAGAATGGACTTTTAATGTTTAGCAATTTAAAGTCAAACACAGTAGCAATAAAATCAAGGAAAAATAAAAAATCATTATCAGTAGAATTTGATGGATTCCCATATTTGTGTATATGGACTTTAGAAACTGGAGCACCATTTTTATGTATAGAACCGTGGTTTGGGCATCCTGAATATGAAGATTTCACAGGCGAATTTAAAGATAGAGAAGGAACAGTTTCATTAAAAGCAGGAGAAAAATTTAATTGCGCTTATAAAATTATTATTGAATAAGGCACATGAAAATAAATAACAGGTCCAAAGTTGCCATGGATATTTTTCATCAGGCAAGGAGACAAATTGCCCTCATAGCGGGCCTATTAGGTCAATTTGCCCACGTAGCATGATGGAAAATAGGCTGGCAAATGGACTTATTACTTTTTTGAATGTGCCTAATAAGGCAGATTCAAAAAATAATAGACCAGTATGCGTCACATCTTTGGTCTATTATTTTCTTTCATGTGCTTAATTAAAATATTATCTTAGTATACTTTGAATATCTAGATAGATTTTCATCATCAATTGTATTATCAGTTATTAGTGCAGTTACATTTTCTAAATTATAAAATTGATAAAAATCATGTTTATTTAATTTAGAAGAATCTGCTATTATATATTTCTCAGATGAATTATTAAGTACTATCGATTGTATAGTACCTTCATCCTCATTATAGTTAGAGACATCGTTATCATAGATACCATTAACACCTATAAATGCTTTGTTAATTTTCATTTTAGATAATACATCATTAGCAATACTGCCTACAAAAGCACCTGTTCTGTTTCGATAACTACCACCAACTAAAATGAGCTCATACTTAGGATTATTTATAAACTTATTAAATACATGGAGTGAATTAGTTACGATTTTTAAGTAATCTACATTTATAAATTCATATACTAATTCTATGGTTGTACCTATTCCTAAAAAAATCAGATCTCCATTATTTATAAGGTTAGCAATTTTTCTTGCTATATCTTTTTTGGAGTCTATATTTATATTTTGTTTTTCGTAATGGCTTAATTCTGTTAAAATAGCAGAATTATTCAATTGAGCACCACCATGAATTCTTTGCAGAACTCCTTTATTTTCTAATTCCTGCAAATCCCTTCTTACAGTCATTTCCGTAACATTAATAATGTTAGTTATATCGCTGACCTTAATAATACCTTTTTCTTGTAATAGATTAATAATACTACGATGTCGCTCTTCTTTAAGCAAAATATCCCTCCTTAAAATTCATATTTTTTATTAATTAGTAGAAGATATATATAAATTCAAATAAATAAACTTTAATGATTGTATTTAGATTTTATGTAGAAATTAATTAGAATTTATATAATATGTTTGAATTTTTTTTTTATATTTCATTTTAGTTTAAAATAACATTAATTTTAAAAAAAGTCAACAATAATGTTCATGAAAACCTTGACAAACGAACAAAAACGTAATATTATAATAACAAACAAACTAAAATAAAAAATATCAAACAAAAGTAAACTTAATTTAAAGGAGATGTATTATTATGTCAGTATCAAAACAAGATTTAGAAGGAATAGCTTTTGAAATAGTTGCGTATTCAGGTGATGCGAGAACAAAATTACTTAAAGCTGTTAAAGAAGCAAAAAACAAGAATTTTGAGGCGTGTGGAAAACTAATAGAAGATGCAAAAGAATGTTTAGCGTCTGCTCATAAGTCACAAACCGAATTGATTACTTCAGAAGCGCAAGGTGATAATGTAGAAATTGGATTCTTGACTGTGCATGCACAAGACCATTTAATGACAACACTATTATTGAAAGATATAATAGACAATTTATTAGATATATATAGATAGTCTTAAAAAACACAATATTTAAAAGTTTGTCAAAAAAAAAAATATAAGTATTTTTTATGGGGATGGTGTAGTATTATGGAAGCTTTAGTAAGGCAAATTGAAAAGGGAAAACCGCTTTTTGAAAAGATTTCTAGAAATATTTATTTAAGGGCAATAAGAGATGGATTTATTTCTGGTATGCCAATAATACTTTTCTCAAGTATATTTATGCTTGTTGCGTATGCACCTAATATTTTTGGATTCCATTGGAGCCCAGAAGTAGAGGCTATGATAACAAAGCCATATAATTATTCTATGGGAATATTAGCTATAGTGGTAGCTGCTACTACTGCAAAAAATTTGACTGATGCATTAAACAGGGATATGCCTAAAAATAATCAAATTAATAATATATCTACAATGATAGCAGCTATGATATGTTTTTTATTAATTAGTGTTGATGCTATAGATGGCGGATTTGCTAATGGATATATGGGATCTAAAGGATTATTAACAGCATTTATATCAGCTTTTGTAGTATGTAATGTTTATAAGGTATGTGTGAAAAATAATATAACAATAAAAATGCCTGAACAAGTACCACCGAATATATCTCAAACTTTTAAAGATATTATTCCATTTGCATTATCAGCATTATTATTCTGTGGATTCGATTTAGCATTTAGAAATATTTTTGGATTTAACTTTGCACAAGGAGTTATTGAATTCTTCAAACCGTTATTTTCAGCAGCAGACGGATATCTTGGATTAGCCATAATTTACGGTGCTATGTCTTTATTCTGGTTTGTCGGTATTCAAGGACCATCAATTGTAGAACCAGCAGTAGCTGCTATATATTATGTTAATATTGCAGCTAACTTAAGCCTTTATCAAAATGGAGAACATGCTTTTAATGTACTAACTCCAGGAGTTCAACAATTTGTTGCAACACTAGGTGGTACAGGAGCAACTCTTGTTGTAACACTAATGTTTGCTTTTATGTCAAAATCTAAGGAATTAAAATCTGTAGGTAAGGCTTCATCAATACCAGCTTTATTTGGAGTAAATGAACCAATCTTATTTGGTGCTCCACTTATTTTAAATCCTATATTCTTTATACCATTTATAGGAGCTCCAATCATTAATGTTTGGATGTTTAAGTTCTTTGTTGACGTATTAAAGATGAATAGCTTTATGTATATCTTACCTTGGACTACACCATCTCCAATCGGAATAATACTTGGATGTGGAATGGGGATATTATCCATAGTATTTGCTGCACTTGTTTTAGTAGTAGACTTTGTAATTTACTATCCATTCTTTAAGGTTTATGATAGACAAAAGGTTGAAGAAGAAAATAAAAAAGAGATAGAAATGAAAGATTCAATTGTTAATGAAGTAGAAGTTAAAGAATTGAATGTTACAGAAACTAATAAGAGTGATTTAAATGATAAAAAAGTTCTAGTTTTATGTGCAGGTGGAGGAACTAGTGGACTTTTAGCTAATGCATTAGCTAAGGGAGCAAAAGCACATGATATTAATATGTTAACAGCTGCAAACTCTTATGGAGCTCATGTGGATCTGTTAAAAGATTTCGATTTAGTTGTATTAGCACCTCAAGTTGCATCTAACTACGAAGACTTAAAGAAAGATACAGATAGGTTAGGAGTTAAGGTTGTAGCAGTTGAAGGTAAAAAGTATATAGAATTAACAAGAAACCCAGATAAAGCATTGCAATTTACAATGGAAATACTACAAGGTTAAGATAAATTAAGGAGGAATTCATAATGAGATTACCAGAAGATTTTATATTTGGTGGAGCAACAGCTGCATATCAAGCAGAAGGATCCACAAAAGAAGGAAATAAGGGGAAAGTTGCATGGGATGATTTTTTAGAAAAGCAAGGAAGATTTTCACCTGATCCAGCTAGTGACTTCTATAATAAATATCCATTAGATTTAGAATTATGTGAGAAATTTGGAGTAAATGGTATACGTATATCAATTGCATGGTCTAGGATTTTTCCTAATGGATGTGGGGAAGTAAACCAAGAGGGAATAGAATTCTACCATAAGCTTATTGATGAATGTATAAAGAGACATGTTGAACCTTTTATAACATTACATCATTTCGATACACCTGATGCATTACACTCACAAGGAGATTTCTTAAATAGAAAAACTATCGACGCATTTGTTAACTTTGCTAAAGTTTGTTTTGATGAGTACGGAAATAAGGTTAAGCACTGGGTTACATTTAATGAAATTTGGCCAGTTGCAAGTGGACAATATATTACAGGTACTTTTCCACCAGGAATTAAATTTGATATTGAAAAAGCAGTACAATCTATGCATAATATGGCAGTAGCTCATTCTAAAGTAGCAAAATTATTTAAAGAAAATAATTATAAGGGGGAAATTGGAGTTATACATTCCCTTGAATACAAATATCCATATAAAGATGTAGAAGAAGATAAAAGAGCTGCTGAGCTTGAAGATATACTTGCAAATAAATTGTTACTTGATGCAACCTTTAATGGTGAATACAGTAAAAAGACATTGGACGGCATAAAGGAAATATTAGATAAAAATAATGGGAAATTAGTTATTGAAGATGGAGATATAGATTTATTTAAAGAAGCAAGCAAGTATAATGATTTCCTAGGAATAAATTACTATCAAAGCAGTTTTATTAAAGCTTATGATGGAGAATCAGAAATAAACCATAATGGGACCGGTGATAAAGGAACTTCTGTATTTAGATTAAAGGGCGTTGGAGAAAGAAGAGTAGATGTAGATGTTCCTACAACTGATTGGGATTGGTTTATTTACCCAGAAGGCCTTTATGATATGATGATAAGAATTAAGAACGAATATCCAAACTATAATAAAATATATGTTACAGAAAATGGAATGGGATATAAAGATGAATTCGAAGACGGCATAATTATGGATGCTCCAAGAATAGATTATATTCGTAAACATTTGAATGCAGTTGCAAAAGCAATAGAAGAAGGAGTAAATGTTAAAGGATATTTCTTATGGTCATTGATGGACTTGTTCTCATGGTCTAATGGATATAATAAGAGATATGGATTGTTCTATGTTGATTTTGAAACTCAAAAAAGATATCCTAAAGAATCTGCATATTGGTATAAACTCGTAAGTGAAACAAAAGAAATATTATAGTTAAGGTTTGTTTATATATAAGTTAATACTTTTTTGATTATGACTTAATTATAATATAGCCTAGATATAAGGAATGAAAACATAAAAGAATTAATGCATAGATAAACAGATACTCCCTTGTAAAAATTATCATAGTAATTTTTACAAGGGAGTCTTGCTATATGAATAGTATGAAAATATAAATTGGAGAGAAATTATTGCAGCTTTTTCTTCTTACGAAGGACCGTTAGTGAATTTCTGCAATTAAAATAATAAAACAAGATCCTAAAAAATATAAAAACGGGGCCAATATTTTAGCGAACAATATTGAAAAGATAGATTTTTCAAAGGTTCCTGAATATAGAGCTAAGGCTATGATTAATTTGCTAAAAAGTAGATGTAGGATGATACAAGAGTTTTAAGATGAAATAATGAAGCGGATTAAGCTTTTTTAATATAAAAACTCAAAAAATTTAAATAAGACAAAAGGGCACGAAGTAGTTATTTCGTGTTCTTTTGTTGTAAATATATAAGGAAATTTAGTAATAAATTTTGTTACGAAAAATGTATATTAATATGTAACATAAAATGTTAATATAAATGGTACTTATATGGTAACTAACAACGTAACTATTTATATTACTAAATAAGTTACTAATAATGAAACAATATTAGTAACTAAAATAGATATAGTGAGTGTAACAAAAAGGGTTACTTAGAAATATTGATAGTATTTGTATTAGCGGTGCTTAAAAGAATTCTAGTTCTATTAAGAAGATGATTTTATAGTTGAAATTTCTGTAAGTAAATTATAATAAGGATTCAGCTTATGAATTTGAAACAGAGTAATTCAAATTGATGAAAATATACTTTAATAAGTTTTTACTTGATAAAATCATTGTTGGATACAAAAATAGATGATATAATCTGTATATTAATTGTGGTATGAGGTGGGTAGTATGGAGATTAATGAGAAAATAGATGAATTAATAAAAAAAGAAGAAAGGGATAGTATCTATTATATATTGTACATTGGAGTATCTGCATATAAAAGACTTCTGGAAGATTATCCAGAACTAGAAAAATCAAAGTCATTTTCAGAAATTAGAACTAGAATTTTAAGCTTTGTTATAAAAAGACAATTTGAAGAAGATGTTTTATCTATGGAGTTTCCTTTTAAAGTTGAAATAAAAGATGTTAATGCGTTTAAGAGTAAAGCATTATTTTTAAACAATAAATTAGTTAGATTAAAGATAAATAAGACAGCTAAAAGGAATACGCTTCATAACAGTAATAAAGTTTCAGATTATATGTTAAAAGAAGCAGAAGTTAATTCTAAAGATGAAAAACAAATTAAAATGTTGTTTTTTGAAAATAATGAAGCAGAAACTGGAGAAGAAAAACATACTTTTATGATTTTAGGGTATGGGGTTAAGGGAAAAGAAATAGATCATCTAGATTTTATGATTCCTAGCTGTGATATGAAAAAAGTAGAAGAAACATTTAATGCATTGGATGAATATAAGCAAACAATATTAATGGATGTTAACAAAGAACAAACTGAAAAAAGAATTATGTTACTTAAAGATGAGGCAAAATCACTAGTAAAGTAGAATTAGGAAGGTGAAATTATAGTTATGAAGGTGATAGAGTTTGGTTCTATTAAAGGTAATAAAATAGTTCCAGCAAAACTAAGAGAAGCTAGAGTTGCGAGGGGGCTATCTTTAGCACAACTTTCAAAACTAATAGGCATATCAAGTCAAGCAATATCTCAATTTGAAAAGGGAGAAACAAAACCTAGTCCAACAACATTAGTTAAATTAATAGAGACTTTAGATTTTCCAATAAATTTTTTCTGCTCAAGCTATAATGGACATTTAGAAAATGAGGTAATATATTTTAGGAGCAATAAAAACATAACTAATAAGTTAAAGGATGCGTGTAAATCTAGAATCCCATGGATTGAAAAAGTATATTTATTAATAGAATCATACTTTCAGTTACCTAAATTAGAAATACCTAAGTTAGAAAACTTGGACGTAGAAAGTATTGATAATACTCAAATAGAAGAGATTACTTTAAAACTAAGGGAATATTGGGGATTAGACCAATCGCCAATAGAAAATTTAATAGATATACTACAATCAAAAGGTTTTGTTATTACTAAATTAAAGATAGGAACAAAAAAAATAGATGCATTTTCTGTTTGGAAAAATGATGTTCCATATATTTTTATAGGTGATGATAAAGAATCGGCTGTAAGATTAAGATTTGATCTTGCACATGAGTTGGCTCATCTACTTATGCATAAAGATATAGATAAAGAAGAGCTAGATGAAGATAAAGAATTATATAACAAAATTGAGGAGCAGGCAAATTATTTTGCATCAGCATTTCTATTGCCAATAGAAGCCTTTAATAAAGAAGTTATATCATCTTCTATTGATAGCTTTATTCTGTTAAAAAAAAGATGGAAAGTTTCAATATCAGCAATGATAAAAAGATGTCAAAATGCAAATATTTTAACTGATAATCAAATAAGATATTTAAATTCACAGATGATAAAATATGGCTATTATAGAAAAGAACCATTGGATGAGGAAATAAAGAAGGAAACACCTTATTTATTTAAACAGGCATTTGAAATATTGGTAGAGAATAATATTTATACCAAGGAAGCTATACTAGAAAAATTGGAGTTAAATAAGAATGAAGCAATAGAACTTTATTCTTTAGATAAATCATTTTTTGAAAAGAGTAATAATATATTGAAGTTGATAAAGTGAAACTTTTCAGGTGGAGTTTTATACTCCACCTGAATTTAGATGAATTAATCCAGGAGCGTGCAGCCGGTATCTTCGACTTAAGAGCATATAAGGAAGAGGTGTTTCAACTACGAAGGAGTGTTACGGATGCTGGCTATCGGATAAAATAGGCCATTAAGTAATAGTAACGCTTTTATTTAATATAAATGCATGCTGAATAAAAAACACCAGATGTTTGAATTATAAACATCTGGTGTTTTTTATTGATATTTGATTCTATGTCAGACAAAATAGACAAAAGAAACTTAGTAACGAATTTTATTAATAATAATATAATATTTGTAACATGTAATGTTACAAATATTATATCACAAAGTGTAACTAATGTTAATACTAAATATATAACATAAAATGTTAATATATATGATAACTACTTAGTAACTAACTATATAACTATATATATAACTAAATAGGTTACAAATAATAAAACAATAAAAGTAACTAAATATGATAAGAAAATTATAACAAAAAAAGTTACTAAAAATGCAAAAATAATAAAACTAATTATGCTTAATAATATATTGATATTAGCTAAATTTACTAGAGATAACAAGAAAAAATTAAATTACAATTTATCATATATATACAATAAAAAAGTATCATAAATTTAGAATATAAAAAGATTTAT
>Ga0183101_1000774_pt2 | contig 33341 bp, 23 predicted proteins | sample Biomet3_FD_127790 | JGI IMG/M metagenome (GOLD analysis project Ga0183101, IMG submission 127790) | Microbial communities from bioreactor (seeded with sewage sludge) at LBNL, California, USA - Biofuel metagenome 3 | ecosystem: Engineered > Bioreactor > Anaerobic > Unclassified ...
CTAGTATAACAATATAATATAATAACTAATGTTATTGTTATTACTAATTATATATACATACTATACATATATGTATCCTAATATAACTAGTACGCATAATCTTACTGTAATACATATATACTGTACTGTACACATGTATATACATATATAACCAATATCAATAGATCTTATCAAATTCTAAAGGCTTCTAAGGGAATATTTAGATTAGTCTAATGTAAATGCCTAAGTGCTTCTATTAACTCAATACATAGACTCTCTGTAAGCCTTATTCTGCAATATGGGCTATACTGAATATCCCGAAATACTCCTCCGGAAATCCAAAGACTCACAGCACAGGTTGAAGGACTTCAATTACTCTTGGAGGAAAAGGATGATAGAGTTCAAGATCTAAGCAAGCAAGTAGGCTCAATGAGTACACAACTGGAAACAAAGGATGAACAGTCACACAGTTAAATGAGGTCACACAAAAGCAAGCTGTCCATATTCAGAGTCTTATTCAGGAAAACAGTAAGTTAAATACAAAGCTTTTGCCGGAAGTAACAGAGAAAAAAATCCTGGTGGAAATTTTGGTAACGATTTTTATAGGACTTACACAGTAGAACAGGAAAATAAGTATTAAATATACAATTGTATAAAACAGAAGATTAAATTACAACATTTATTACAATTTACATTGCATGAAATTTTCCCTATAGAATTTATGATCTTCTGTTTCTTCAAAAATTTCAGGGTGCTCTTTTCTTAATTCTGCTTCATGACTCAAGTTTTTTGCTCCATAAAGTGATTTTACTTTAGAGAGTTGGTCAATTGTTAAGTTATGCTTATTGTAAAGCTCAGGGAATGATGAATTAGCGATATTATCCTCTTCAAAGTCAACTTCTGTAAAATCTGCTCCTTCAAGGATAGCTCCTTCAAAGTCAGCTCCTTTAATGTTAACTCCTTCGAGATTAGCTCCTGTTAGATCTGCTCCCCAAAGGTAAACTCTTTCAAGGTTAGCTCCTTCCAAGCAAAGATGAGGCACTCTATTAAGAGAAGCTCCTTTAAGGTTTGCGTTACAAAGATGAGCTTCTTTAAGGTTGGCTCCCTCAAGATGAGCCCCTTCAAGGTGAGCATCTTCAAAATGAGCTTCTTTAAGGTTAGCTTCACGAAGATCAGCTTTTTTAAGGTGAGTCCCCTCAAGATGAGCCCCTTTAAAGTGAGCCTCTTTGATAATACTATCATCATCGAAGTTGATCTCTGTAAAATATGCTCCTTCAAAGTTAGCCCCTTCAAGGTGAGCATATTCAAAGTTAGCTCCTTTAAGGTTAGCTTCACGAAGATCAGCTTTTTTAAGGTAAGCCCCCTCAAGGTTAGCTCTTTCAAAGTTAGCCCCTTCAAGGTGAGCCCCTTCAAAGTTAGCTCCTTTAAGGTTAGCTCCTTCAAGATTAGCTTCTTTAAGGTTAGCTCCCTCAAGATGAGCTTCAGTAAGGTTGACTCCAGTTAGATCAGCCCTTTCAAAAAGAGCTTCAGAGAGATTTGCCTTGCAGAGATAAGTGTCTTGCAGATCTAGACCACTGGGCTCTATAAAATCATCGGGTTCATTGCGTTTTTTGATAATAGAAAGAATTGCTTGAATATCAGACTGTAGTTTGTCTTGTTTCTGTACTTTCTGATCTTTAATGTATGAGTTTTCCCGAATATAAGCAGTCAAAATCTCTATGATTGGCCAATAATCTTTCTTTGATTCGTTTGCGATTCTTTTAAGAGCGTATATTCCCCCTAATCTAATCTCTACTGCTGGATCCCCATTTTTATTAGTTGCTCCTAATTGATCAATCGCTCGAGTAAAAAGTTCAGTAATCTGACCTTCTTGAGAAACTTCTAAACTTTTTTGAGCCTTCTTCTGGTTAGATTCAAGAGTGACTTGAGCAACTTTTAGATTTCCCCAAGCAAAATAAATTCCAATCCCAACAGCAACTCCCCCGAGTATTTGAGCTAATGTAGCACGATATTGATTTTCAAGTGTGGCTTCTTGTGTAGCGTTATCTATTCCATGATAGTTTACTTGTGAGTATGGAATTATTATTAATAACGATAGCAATACAACGCTCAAAATAGTGACACTAGTTAATGGATTCCGTATTATTTTTTCTTGAAAATGCTTCAACTTCTCTTCCAATGTCATAATCTCTTTCCTTTGCCACAATGTTTGTTTTTCCTTTATTAATGGTGAACTAAAATAAACATTTTCATTTATAAGTAAAGTATAATCAAATTAATTCAATGAAATGAAGTGACCAAAAAGCAGGCTGTTCATATTCAGAGTCTTATTCAAGAAAATAGTAAGTTAAATAATAAACTATTACCTGAATATACAGGACGTAAACCATGGTGGAAAATTTGGTAAGGATTTTGAGATGTAAATAACATAATTAAATCAAAAAGGATATTTATATTATTTCCTTAAAACATGTTTTTATATATTCGATTATGATCTTTAATTTTCTGTGACACATCTACAAAACGATAAACGGCAGTGATTCTTGATACTTTTTGGATGGTTATTATATGAGTAAGTCTTGTATGGTTTGTGGAGAAAAAACAGAGGATAGAGCTAACTTTTGTATGAATTGTGGGACAGAATTCCCTATGCAAGAATTAGGAAATGGAATAAATATAGCAGCAAATAAGAATGCTGTAAAAAGGAATATGAATATAAAAGGTGGAAATTATAAGGTATCAAGAAACAAAGTCAGTGGAGATCAATACAATATAAATGGAGATTATAACACTGTAAAATCAGACGAATATCAACTGGATAATGATTTCAATCTTTATGAATGGGCGGCTAAATTATTGTTCAAGCATTTTAGTAAAGATGACTTGGTATTAGGAAGTAAGTACAGTTATGTTAGTGCCGCTATAACTATTATACTGACGTTATTTTATCAATTCAAATATCTTCCTAGTCAAAGTAGTTATCCACCTGATATTCATGATATGGTTTTTTTAATTTTGGTTTTTATATTCTGTGGTTTGTTTTGTATTGGATACATAATAGTTCATGCTATAGAGTATTATGATTTTACATTTTGCAAAACATGCAATAAAGCATTCTCATATCAAAGATTAGAATCAACATGTGTAGATCATAAAGGTGAACTTATCCGGAGCCACACAGATATTAATACTCGATATCATTGCCCAACCTGCAATGATACAAAATCAAGAAAGACTAGAATATATATGGAAACGCAAAAAGATTAATTTGACAGTGTGTTGATAAGCCAGCTAAATGAAGTTATACAGAAACAGGCTGTTTATATTCAGAGCTTAATTCAAGAAAACAGTAAGTTAAGTACAAAGCTTTTGCCTGAGGTTACAGAGAAAAAAGCATGGTGGAAATTTTGGTAATCAATTTGAGTAATGAAAGTCGTTATTTGCGTTTTTTAGTAGTCTACCCTAACCGAAACTAATGTTCTGATATTATATACTTATTGTGACTTTTTAACATAAACTACTAACTTTTGGAATAGGCTATAATAAGTACAGTTGATTGAGACATGTTTTGGAAAATCATATGGTTCTTGATTGATATTATAGAACCCTTGGCACACTTAATATTGAAAATTTTTAACTTCTTGATATTAAAACCTATAGATAAAATAATAACGTTCTTGATAGTTACTAAGCGGAAAATACGAGAAGGATTACGCAATCGGGTTATTTGTGAGATAATTGCTTGTTTAATTTTTGCTCTATTGGTAGGTTCTTCAACCTACTCTCATTCAAGTTTTTATAACGAAAATCAAGATAATGTTTTATATTTCCTTAGTTCAGCTTCTCAAGGACTTGCAGGGTTTGTTGCCTTGGCGTTTACAATTTCTATCTTTGGAGCTCAAATGATTGGAGGAAGCGAAGCAATAGATAAAGTGATGGACAGATGGACAAAGTTGTACGCGTTATTATGTGCCATTGGTATAATTTTGCCACTTATACAACTAAAAACTGGTATATATTCAATTGATTTGGCTCCTACTCGGGACATAACTTGGAATATAGATTTTTTGGCAATTGACTTATTCTTTTTAGTTTTTTGTGTTCTGGGAATTATACCACACTTCAATAGAGTTAAAAGAATTACAAAATATGATGGGAGTATCGTTCAATCAAATGACGAGGCAAGAGATGCGATTGTAACTGGAAATGAAGGCAATGCCTCAAAAAAAATTTTAAAACTAGGCAAGTTAGGCCGTAATGCATTGGAAGACTCATTACCAGATGAAGTTATGTCCATTACAACTATGATCCGGAATCTTGGATGGCTTAGTGTTGAGAACAATTTAGAAAACTCAACTATACGAGCCATTATTGAATTGGAATCTTTAGGTCTTAAAGCAATGGATAAAAAAACTAATATTGGCCCTTATCGAGTCCCGTGGGTGATAGCGAATCATTTTATTTTTCTGCCCGATTACCCAATGGCTTGGAATCTCACAAACGGGTTAAGAGAAATCTGTATTGGTAGTATTGACAAAAATTTTGATGAATCGACCGTATCTTTTTCGTGTGAAATTCTATCTTATATTGGATATATGTATATTCAGAAGATTAGGACTACTTTTCTGAAAACTATCGATCGTGAATTACGTATGGTTCTCCCTAATCAATTGAGCCTGATCGAAGGAGATTTTAGTAACTCGAAAAGTCCCACTTTAGTTCAAATGTTATTAGAAATAGCTGAAAAATCAACTGAAAACAGGGATCCCTTATTCTGTTGGGACGATATTACAGGATTTGATTACAAAAAGCAAGACTTAGATAAAATAAATAAATTTTTCAAAGAACGTACACGAATAACATATACAGCTTATAATATGGAAATGGCAGATAATGGCAAAACTTTAATTCTTTACAGCGGGCCAGGTATTAATTACAACTTTGAGCTTAATGAGGAAAAAAAGCAGGCACTTTTAATTCGTCGATCTTATAGTATGAATGTTTTTGGAAAGGAGCATAAAAGTGAACCAGAGTGTGTAAAAATATTGCCTATTTATTATAAAGATCGCAAAAAATACACATATAATTTTAAGTATGGCGAAACGTTAGAGCATTCGTTGATATACTTGTGGATTATCGGTACTTATATCATGAAAAATTACCCAGTTTGGGTTACTGAGGATATCGTTTTTCAAATTAAACGTTCAGAGAACTCTGATATAAGGTCTATTTTTGAGAGTGAATATATTCAACAAGAAACGTCGCATTTTACCTACAATAATGATAGACAAGATGATTTTAAAGACATTGTAGATTATATCAAAAAATTCCAAGATTTTTACTTTGGATTTGAAGAATATTTACAACAGAAACGAGACTGATATTATAAAAGAAGAATATTCACGGTTGGATTTTTGTAGTAATGTAAACTGTATCGTTTTTCTGCTTCTTTCCATTTTATGCTTTTCTGAACTCAGTTATTCTGCACTACTACTGCTACGATAATCACTGAGAAGAATATCATTGAACACATAAACAGGGAGCTTATGGATTTATATAAAACTGTCTAAAGTCATCATATATTTTTTGTAGATTGTAGTCACCATTCCAAACACGGCTTAAATGTTTTTCACCGAATCGGGTTTGAAAACAGTCGAAATGTTTTGACAGATCTGCACATTAATTATTTAAACATCGTAGGATTTTAACCAGTGTTGTCTTTGAGTCTCTTGATATTGATTTAACATTAACCAATAACTATTAACCGTTAATATATAACAAACATAATAATATTCAATATATAATGTCTCTTTCCCTGAAGATATCCCATTACATCCCAGAGCATCCAAGACTTGAGTATAGGCAAATAGAGGCAAACACAGAAGAGATTAAGGGAAATATCCAGGAGCCTGTTACAAAGTCAACCAGCAGCACAGGAAGGATTTAAGAAGACCTGAAAGAATTGCGGAGAAGAGTTTGAGACAACAAATATAAAAAAGGAAACATGCTCCTCAAGATGTAGGAGCGCATATTCTAGAAAGAATAAGAAAGGTTAATCCTCTTCCTGTTTTGACTTTTGAGAGAAATCACATTCAGGATTCATGCAGATATAACCCACAGCTTTAAAGGTTCTCTTCCTTCCATTCTCACAGGGAAGGGAAAGACGGACATACATATTTTGTAAAGTATCTTTGTTACATTTTGGACATTTCATTTAAAACAATCCTTACACGTTCAGCTTTTCCTTTCCCAATACAATAGACTGTCTTCTATCTTTTGGTACTTGATACCACATTTTAGCGTCTACCTCAGTTTTATTTCTTATCGAGATTCCATTATTAAGACAGAATTTCTCTAAGAAAAAATCAGAACTCAAAACCATAAACAAGCGAGTCATATTCTGATTAGTCGGTTCATGAATAAAATCAACTTTATAATATTTTACCATTTGTTTCATCTCCTAAAAAGAAAGAGTTAGAGGTAATAGTTTGCTTTGTATTCCTCATACTCTCTTTTGAAGTCCTCAAAGGTTCTAAGGAAGGGCTTTCCGTTCTTTGGTTTGATCCTCATCAGACCAGGGCAGATGGTTTCGAACTCAGTACCATACTTTTCATAGGCTCTGTTCATTCCTTTAAGGAGCCAGGGCTCGAATTCAAGAGGCTTATCAAAAATGCTTTTCTGTCCTGATGGGTTTCTTATTTTCAATGCATGATGCTGAACACCTGCAATCCTTCCAAGTTCTTGATTGATAGCTGTATTTATATTCTTGAATGCCATTTGTTTACTACTCCATTGTTTTAGTTGTCGCAAACTATAATATGGGTATACCTCTATATATAAATATGGGTATACCCATCAAGAGAACAATGGAGTTGATTATTAAGGAAGTTGAGCAGCTGCAAATTATTGAAAACTCGAGAAAAGAACTTTATCTATGTTGACTCAAAAAAATTCATTTCTGAGACTATACGAATAAGCCCGTTCCTGTCTGCAAGGCGGTCAGTCATGGCTGAAGCTCTAACATTTAGGGATGATTACATGGGAATCTATCAAGAGGTTTATCCTGAACCTGGAAAATACTATCCAAAACTCAAGAAAGAGCTTAATGAGTTTCTGAATAACTGGCTCAAAAATATGATTGAAGTACAGAAGTATCAATTGACAGCATAAAAAATAGAAAAAGTATGTTGTCAGGACTGGTTTATCCATGAACCTGGAAGAGTACCAGGGTCTTTCTGTGGAGATCTCTCCAGAAAATTAGGTGTTCCCATGCCGGGTAAGTCACTTGACTTTCCATCTTCCTTGGGGGTTAGATGCATCGGAAAGGATGTTACCATTATAGAACTGAAAGTGAAAACAGTAAATAGAATATTTACTGAATTTTATAGTTGTCGAGTATCTTTTTTGTCAATGTCTTTACTATCTCTGCATATTGCTCAAAGGAATTAACTTCTCCATAGTACCCTTCTGCATTAATAATAGTATAATCTCCATTCTTATCAATTTCCGAAACTTCTATGGGAACCGGCACGTCATCAAAATTTGGGGTTGCCAGTACTTTATATTTTTCTGAGTGCCACACTGCCAGTTCTCCTGCCATGTCTTCATCTTGAATTAACCGAAATAATATTCCATCAATTTCTATCGTTGCCTTATCAAAGAATGGCTTTAAGTCTTCCATAGTAATCATATTGTCTTTTCTCCAGATTATTAGATTATAGATTTGGTTTATTTTAGTTAGAAAGAGTAAAGGTAGGCACATTTGAGTCTATGTAATTTTCTTCAGTGTCACAGTAAGATTCTTCTGATCTTTAGGTTTTAAATTGTATCGTTTTCTTATGATTTACAGAGTTATTTTCTGTCTAATTGTTGAACTTTTTTCCTGTATGTTTAGGGCCGAAATATAAAAAATAATAGTAATAATAGAGTGCAAGGAAATTATTGTAAAAGAGAAGAATTAAGAAGATTAGCGAGTATACCTTAACAGAAAACCTTCAATGAATAAAAATAATTTTTGTTAAATATTTCCAGGTATGTGTTTCCATGAGTAAACTTGAAGACCTTCGACCCAATGCAGCTGTACGAGGAATTCTTACAGATTGTCTGGTTACAGTCATAAGTGTGCAATGGTTCGGTTCAGAAGCCCTTGATCTTACCTACAAAACTCCTGAAGGCAAGCCGGCTAATGAACTTCTCTATCGTCATGATGAAAATAGAATAGAGGTTGTTGAGAAAGGAAGACCTTGGAGTTTCGATGGGGATGGAGGTCTTTTTAGGCTGGTTTCGGAAGCACACCGAATTCGACTGGCACACATGTTTGATCCGGTTCTGGCTGTGCATACTTCGATGGTCGATCCACTCCCACATCAGATCACAGCTGTCTATGATGCAATGTTGCCACGTCAGCCACTGCGTTTCCTGCTGGCAGATGACCCTGGAGCTGGTAAGACAATCATGGCTGGGCTTTTAATGAAAGAATTAATCGCCCGCGGAGATTTGCATCGCTGTCTTGTTGTTTGTCCTGGAAGTCTGGCTGAACAGTGGCAGGATGAGCTTTACCGACGTTTTAATCTTCCTTTTGAGATTCTTACAAATGACAAGCTTGAAGCTGCACGCACAGGTAACTGGTTCTTGGAAACGAATCTGGCAATTGCAAGGCTGGACAAGCTCTCACGCAATGAGAATATACAGGAGAAACTCAAAAGTCCAGACTGCCGCTGGGACTTGATAGTCTGCGATGAAGCACACAAGATGTCAGCAACGTTTTTTGGCGGTGAAATTAAGTACACAAAACGCTACAGGCTCGGACAGTTACTCTCTACCCTGACACGACACTTCCTTTTGATGACGGCAACACCACACAATGGGAAAGAGGAGGACTTCCAGCTTTTTATGGCTCTGCTGGATGGAGACCGCTTTGAAGGACGTTTCCGTGATGGAGTCCATACAGCAGATGTTTCTGATCTGATGCGCCGGATGGTAAAGGAAAAATTATTCAAGTTTGATGCAACGCCTCTGTTCCCTGAGCGCATTGCTTATACTGTACCTTATAGGCTTTCGGATGCCGAAACACGGCTTTACAGAGAAGTTACCGATTATGTGCGAAATGAATTTGACCGCGCCGAAGCGCTTCAGAATGATAAGCGAGCGGGGACAGTTGGCTTTGCACTTACCATCCTGCAGCGTCGTCTTGCATCATCTCCTGAGGCAATCCGCGAATCACTGCGTCGCCGTCACGAACGCCTGGAAAAACGATTGCGTGAGATGGAATTGCTCCAGAGAGGAGCTCAGGTTTCTGTATACGAAGGAGCAGTACTTGACGCAGAAGATGTAGAAGACCTTGAAGATGCACCTGACAGCGAAGTCCAAACAGTTGAGGAGGAGATCCTCGACCAGGCAACTGCAGCCCGCACCATTACCGAGTTAAAGGCAGAGATTGAAACCTTGAAACATCTGGAAGCCCTTGCTGATGCTGTTTATCGTAGTGGAGAGGACAAAAAATGGCGTGAACTTGCAAGCCTGCTTGAAGAAATTTTCACTCTGGCACCCATCGCAGACCACACAGCTGAAGAGCAGACACCTTATGGATCAAAGCCAATCCACAAGCCTGTATCTTCCCCACGCCAGAAACTGGTAATTTTCACTGAACATCGAGACACACTGAAATACCTGAAGAAACGTATCAGCACCCTTTTAGGAAGAGAAGAAGCCATTGTAACCATACATGGTGGCATGGGGCGTGAGGATAGGATGAAGGCACAGGAAGCCTTCAAGCACGATCCTGAAGTCCAAGTACTACTGGCAACTGATGCAGCTGGTGAAGGTATCAACCTGCAACGTGCTCATCTGATGGTCAATTATGATCTTCCATGGAATCCAAATCGTATAGAGCAGCGTTTTGGCCGTATTCATCGTATAGGTCAGACCGAAGTTTGTCACCTCTGGAACCTGGTTGCCGAAGAAACCCGAGAAGGTGATGTATACAGAACACTGTTATTAAAACTAGAACAGGCACGTCAGGCACTTGGAGGTCAAGTTTTTGATGTTCTGGGGAAACTTCAGTTTGACGGCAAACCCCTGCGCGAACTATTGATTGAAGCAATTCGCTACGGCGAACAACCCAATGTAAGAGCTAAACTTACACAGGTAATATCTAATGCCTTCGACCAAAGCCATCTCCAGGATTTGCTGGAAGAGAAGGCCCTTGCCCACGACGCAATGGATGCAAGCCGGGTATATCGCATCCGTGAAGATATGGAAAGGGCTGAGGCTAGAAGGCTTCAACCACATTACATTGAATCCTTTTTCCTTGAAGCTTTCCAGCGCCTTGGAGGATCTGTCAAACAGCGTGAGCCCCGCAGATATGAAATTACTTATGTGCCAGCACCTATCAGAAACCGTGATCGGATGATTGGTACGGGTGAGCCTATACTACCGAGGTACGAAAGAATTGCTTTTGAAAAATCACTTGTTGCACCTCAGGGACAGCCTCTTGCAGCCTTTGTTTGTCCTGGTCATCCGCTGCTCGCTTCCACCATAGACCTTACTCTGGAACGTCACAGAGATCTCCTGCGCAGAGGAACTATACTTGTAGACGAGCGTGATCAGGGAATTTCTCCGCGTGTTCTTTTCTACCTCGAACATGCTATTCAGGATGCAAGCCTTACCCGTTCTGGGGAAAGGCGTATTATTTCTAAACGTATGCTGTACGTGGAACTGGACTCAGCTGGAAACACCAGGCATTTACATTATGCACCTTATCTTGACTACCGACCGCTCAGACCAGATGAACCTCACGTGGAAGAACTTCTCGCTAGACCAGAGTGCTCATGGATTAGTCGAGAACTGGAGCAGAAGGCCCAGGGATACGCTGTTGCTTATGTTGTACCGGAACATCTTAAAGAAATCCGTTCACGCAAACTGGAGCTAATTGAGAAGACAGAAGCAGCAGTAAAAGACCGGCTGACAAAAGAGATAAACTATTGGGATCACAGAGCTGAAGAATTAAAGCTTCAGGAGCAGGCAGGAAAGCCCAATGCCAGGCTTAACTCCGGGGAAGCCCGCAAACGTGCAGATACACTGCAGGCTCGCCTTGAAAAGCGTATGGAAGAACTAAAACCGGAGAGACAGATTTCTCCGCTTCCTCCGATAATTCTCGGTGGGCTTCTGGTAGTGCCAGCTGGACTTATCGCAAAAATAACTGGAAAGTCTCTTCCAGAACCAATTCACCCTGCAGATACACAGGCTTCTGCAGCCCGTGCCCGTGTTATCGTTATGGAGATAGAACGCAGTCTCGGCTTTGATCCTATAGACCGCGAGACTGAAAAACTTGGTTACGATATAGAAAGTAGAGTCCCAGGTACAGGAAAGCTGCGCTTTATTGAAGTAAAAGGAAGAGTTTCTGGCGCAAAGACAGTCACAGTTACTAAAAATGAGATCCTTTACTCTCTCAATAAACCGGAAGACTTCATCCTGGCTATTGTTGAGTTTATGTCCGAAGAAGATCACCGTGTGCATTACCTCCGTCATCCCTTCCAACGCGAACCTGATTTCGGGGTGACAAGCGTAAACTATGACTTTGCAGAACTGCTGTCAAGAGCGGAGGAGATACGGCATTATACTACTGAAACATTGCCTCCCATATCAATACGCAGAAATCCTACTTAATGTCAGTTTAGTTCTTGAAATCTTCCAATTTACTTGATCTTCCACTGCTAAATAAAAAATATCTACAGAGATGTAATAATTAATGGCTTATAAAAAGAAACTTATAGAAGTTGCCCTCCCCCTGAAGGCGATTAACGAAGCCTCTGCACGAGAAAAATCTATCCGCTATGGGCATCCCAGCACCTTGCATCTCTGGTGGGCTCGCCGCCCACTTGCAGCAGCATGCGCAGTCATTTTTGCTCAGATGGTTGATGATCCTTCAGAAAATCCAGAAAAGTTCCCTACCGAAGAAGCCCAGGAACAGGAACGTCAGCGCCTTTTCAAGTTGATTGAAGAACTGGTGAAGTGGGAAAACATTACCAATGAAAAAGTGCTCAATCAGGCGAGGGAAGAAATCTGGAAAAGCTGGCGTGCTACCTGCGAAGAAAATAAGGATCATCCTCAAGCTGCAGAATTGTTTAACCCGGATAAACTGCCCGCCTTTCATGACCCCTTTGCTGGTGGCGGTTCTATTCCTCTAGAAGCTCAGCGGCTGGGCCTTGAAAGCTATGCAAGCGACCTTAATCCTGTGGCAGTACTCATCAACAAGGCAATGATAGAAATCCCTCCTAAATTTGCAAATAGGCCGCCTGTAAATCCTGAATCTAGAAAACAAAAAGGAATAACTGAAGACGGCTGGAAAGGTTCACAGGGATTGGCAGAGGATATACACTATTATGGTAAATGGATATGTGACGAAGCAAAAAGAAGAATCGGTTATCTCTATCCAAAAATAAAGATTACATATGAAATGGTGCAAGAACGCCCAGACTTGAAATCTTATTTGGACAAAGAACTCACAGTAATTGCTTGGATATGGGCACATACTGTAAAAAGTTCCAACCCAGCCTTTGCACATGTAGATGTGCCTCTTGTATCTAGTTTTATGCTCTCTGTGAAAAACGGAAAGGAAGCTTACGTTGAGCCTATTATAGAAGGCGATAGTTATCGGTTTACAGTGAAAATCGGAAAACCGGAAGATATGGAAACAGCAAAAAATGGTACTAAACTCTCACGAGGAGCGAACTTTAAATGTTTAATATCAGAGATGCCTATTAGTGCAGGTTACATTCGATCGGAGGCAAAAGCAGGACGGATGGGCGGACGAATGATGGCGATTGTAGCTGAGGGAGAACGAGAAAGGATCTATCTGTCCCCAACTTCAGAGCAGGAAATCATTGCTCATCAAGCTTGTCCAATTTGGAAGCCAGAATTGAAGGTTACAACTCCTTGTCACGATGTTGACCGGCTACCTATGTACGGTATGCCTACCTGGGGCGATGCATTCACATCTCGTCAGTTAGTGGCTTTGACTACTTTCTCTAACTTAGTGCAAGAAGCATGGCATATGGTGAAGTGGGAAGCTATTGCCAGTGGTTTGCCTGAAGATGATCTTAGTCTTGAGAACGGAGGCATTGGCGCTCAATCATATGCAGATGCAGTAGCAACTTATCTAACATGTGCCTTGGACAAACTTTCGGATTACAGTTCTGTTATCTGTTCATGGATCTCAGGTGGCCAAACAATGAGAAATACTTTTGGTAGACAAGCTATTCCAATGGTTTGGGATTTTGCTGAAGCGAATGTCCTTTCAGAGTCAACTGGGAGCTATTTAAGTTGTTGCGAACAAGTTAGAAGAGTCGTTAAAGAACTTTACAACACTTCGGAGGGATTTGCATTTCAAAGTGATGCGCAAAAACAAACTCTTAGCAATATGAAAATAATATCTACTGATCCTCCCTACTATGATAACATTGGATATGCCGACTTATCTGATTTTTTTTATATCTGGATGAGAAATTCATTGAAACAAATCTTTCCTGAGTTATTTGCCGGAATTGCAGTTCCTAAGGACGAAGAGCTTGTAGCCACGCTTCACCGTCACGGTAGTAAGGAAGAAGCCGAATCCTTCTTTCTTGAAGGAATGACAAAAGCAATACATCAACTTACAAAACAAGCACACCCTATATTACCGATAACTATTTACTATGCTTTCAAGCAATCTGAAATCGAGAAAGATCGCACTGTTTCCACTGGCTGGGAGATATTTCTTGATGCAGTGATTCGAGCAGGGTTAGCAATTAGTGGTACATGGCCCATACGTACTGAGATGGCAAATAAATTACTTGGAATCAAAGCTAATATTCTTGCTTCCAGCATCGTCCTTGTCTGCCGCATACGCGATCCAAATGCTCCCATAGCTACCCGAAGAGAATTCCTAAATGCTCTCAAATTTGAGCTTCCTAACTCCCTGAAACACTTACAACGTGGAAATATCGCTCCTGTAGATCTAGCACAAGCAGCTATTGGCCCCGGAATGGCAATATATACTCGCTATTCTAAGATACTTGACGCTCAAGGTAACGCTCTTTCTGTGCATGAAGCTCTTACACTTATCAACCAGATCCTTGACGAAATGCTTGCCGAACAAGAAGGAGATTTCGATGCCGACAGCCGCTGGGCTCTAGCATGGTTCGAGCAAGTTGGTTTTGATGAAGGAGAGTACGGTGTTGCTGAAACGCTCTCCAAAGCAAAGAATACCAGCGTTTCTGGAATGGTTGAAGCTGGGATTTTAACTTCAAAAGGAGGCAAAGTACGCCTTTTGAAACCTGAAGAGCTTCCAGAAGATTGGGATCCAGAAAATGATGAGCGTCTAACTGTATGGGAAATGGTACATCACCTGATCCGCGTGCTGGAAGCTGGCGGGGAGAAAGCTGCTGCTAAAATGGTGATAAAACTCGGGAGCAAAGCTAATGATGCGAGGGAACTCGCTTACCTGTTATACACTCTTTGCGAGCGCAAAAAGCGGGCTCAAGAAGCACTTACTTACAATTCACTGGTGCAGAGCTGGCCTGAAATTATGAGGCTTTCAAGAGAGGAAAAAGCCCTGCTGAAAGGACAAACGCATCTTGTTGAGGAGGAATAAAGATGTCAATGAGTAATAGCGAACGTGTTGGAAAGGCGCTGGAACTGCTAAAAGGGGATCTTGGGCCTTATGTTGAGAGAGAGGTGGAAAATGTCTATCAGGGAGAAGCGCGGGAAAAGGTGGCTCAAGTCCTGGGCGAAGGCGCGATCTTTGCAGGAAAGCCCATTTCTGACCTTGATGCAGCAGGACTTTTCAAGCTCATGTGGGATACCTGGAATGAAGTGTTCCGCAACACTCTGGGCTTTTCCGAACGAACTCTGGTAAGTGAGCTCAGGGATGTGAGAAATAAATGGGCACATCAGCAGCCTTTCTCAAGCGACGATGCAGACAGAGCTTTAGACTCAACAGAAAGATTACTGGCAGCAATTTCTTCTCCGAAGGCCGATGAAGTCCACAAAATGAAGATGGAGCTTCGCAGGGTAATATTTGACGAACAGGTGAGGAACGAAAGGCGCAAAAGCTCAGGAACAGGTATTGAAAGTGTTTCCAGCAGCCTCAAACCCTGGAGAGAAGTTGTCATTCCTCACCATGATGTTGCAAGCGGACGCTTCCAGCAGGCTGAGTTTGCAGCTGACCTCTGGCAGGTTCACCTTGGAGAAGGGACGGAAGAATATAGAGACCCAGTTGAGTTTTTCAGACGTACATACCTTACTGAAAGCCTCAAAGGTCTCCTTGTAAGCTCATTGCAGCGCATTGCAGGGCTTGGAGGAGATCCTGTTGTTCAACTTCAGACCAACTTCGGGGGAGGAAAAACTCACTCGATGCTGGCACTTTACCACCTCTTCTCAAAAAACGTTAGCGGAAATGAGCTTCCTGGAATTGAAAGCGTATTAATGGAAGCTGGAATTCCCAAGATCCCACATGCAAGGCGTGTAGTTCTTGTGGGAAACAAAATCTCCCCCGGAAATCCTGCAACAAAACCTGATGGGACAGTCATACATACTCTCTGGGGTGAACTTGCCTGGCAGCTTGGCGGAAAAGAAGCATATGAGCGTGTAAGGGCAGATGATGAAAAAGCAACAAGCCCTGGCGATGTATTACGTGAACTTTTCAACACATATGGGCCCTGTGTAATTCTCATTGACGAATGGGTAGCTTATGCACGCCAGCTTCATGACCAGAGCGACCTGCCAGCAGGCAGTTTTGAAACTCAATTTACCTTTGCCCAAGCTCTTACTGAATCTGCAAAACTTGCCCGAAACTGTCTGCTTGTAATCAGTCTTCCAGCTTCAGACACTGCTACTTCTCTTAACTCTCAGGTTGACGACGTAGAGGTTGGAGGTCAGCGTGGTCGAGAAGCCCTTGAAAGGCTCCGAAATGTTGTAGGGCGACTGGAATCTTCCTGGAGGCCTGCAAGTGCAGAAGAAGGGTTTGAAATCGTGCGCAGGCGATTATTTGAACCAGTTACTGATCCTTCCCAGTATAAAGACAGGGATGTTGTAGCTCGCGAGTTTGTTGAGCTCTACCGCTCCCAGAGCCAGGAGTTTCCTCCCGAGTGCCGGGATTCTGATTACGAAAAACGCATAAAAGCAGCTTATCCGATTCATCCTGAGATTTTTGATAGGCTCTATACTGATTGGTCTACTCTAGTAAAGTTCCAGCGCACAAGAGGCGTACTGCGCCTTATGGCTGCAGTCATCTACAGCCTCTGGGAGAAAGGGGACAAAAATCCGCTCATCCTTCCGGCAAACATTCCCATAGAAGATCCTCGTGTGCAGACCGAGCTTACCCGTTACCTCTCAGACAACTGGGCTCCTATTATCGAAAAAGATGTGGATGGCCCCAGCTCCCTGCCTCTGCGTATTGACTCAGATGTGCCTAACTTGGGCAAATTCTCTGCTTGCCGCCGTGTAGCCCGTACTATATATCTCGGCTCTGCTCCTACTTTGACAGCTGCAAACCGGGGGCTTGAGGATAGGAGAGTAAAGCTTGGATGCGTAATGCCTGGCGAGTCTCCTGCAGTCTTTGGAGACGCGCTCAGAAGGCTATCTTCGTCAGCAACATACCTCTACCAAGACGGCCCTCGCTACTGGTACTCTACTCAACCAACAGTCACCAAACTGGCTGAAGACCGTGCAGAGCAGCTCAAGCGAGATACTGACAAGGTAGCAAAAGAGCTTGACAAACGCCTGCGTGCAGATCTGCGCTATCAAGGGGACTTCAATCGTGTACACCCACTTCCAACATCAAGTGCCGATGTACCTGATGACCTTGATGCACGCCTTGTAGTGCTCGGAATTGACCATACTTATACTAAAGAAGCAGGAAACGGAGCTGAGAAAGCTTCAAAAGCAATTCTGGAAACCCGCGGAATCAACCCTCGTGTTTATCGCAATACCCTTGTCTTCCTTGCAGCTGATAAGACACGCTTGCAGGATCTTGATGAAGCAGTTCGCAAATACCTTGCCTGGGAGTCAATTCTCGGAGAAAAAGAGATCCTTGACCTTTCCCCTCACCAAGTAAAACAAGCCCAGACTCAGAGGGATGCTGCAAATACCACTGTGTCAGCAAGGATTCCAGAAACCTACCAGTGGTTGCTTGTGCCTATACAGGCAAATCCCCAGTCATCTGTAGAGTGGCAAGCTATTCGTCTCACAGGTCAAGATCCTCTCGCAGTTCGAGCCAGTAAGAAGCTAAAGACTGAAGAATTGCTTGTAACAGGTCTTGCAGGTACACGCCTTCGCATGGAACTTGATAAAATTCCTCTCTGGCGTTGGGATAGTGTTTCAATCAAGCAGCTAGCGGAGGATTTTGCATCCTATATCTATCTTCCTAGGCTGGTAAGGCCTTCAGTGCTAATAGGTGCGATTCGAGATGGCCTCACACTGATTACGTGGATGGATGATTCGTTTTCTTATGCTGACAGCTTTGATGAAGAAGCAAAACGTTACCGTGGACTTCGCTGTGGGCAGCCAATAATTCTTTCGGAAGATAATCTTTCAGGTTTGCTGGTGAAGTCAGATATAGCTGTAAACCAGCAGAAGGCAGAGGTGCCTCCTACTCAAACTCCAGTGACCAAACCTTCACAAAGTGCAGAAGACAGAGGTACGTATGGATCATTAGGTGGAGATGTAACTACAGATACAGGAACAGACGTGGTAATCGGAAATGTAATTGGAAATATAACCGTACAACCAGTAGAACAGCCTCCAAAACGTTTCTACGGGAGCGTAACTCTTGATCCAACCCGTGTAGGCCGTGATGCTGGAAGAATAGCTGATGAAGTAATCTCGCATCTTGCTGGGTTGATAGGTTCAAAAGTAACTGTAACACTAGAGATTGAGGTTGATATTCCGTCGGGAGCTCCAGAACATGTTATCAGAGTAGTTACTGAAAACAGTCGGACACTAAAATTTACTAATCACGGATTTGAGAAAGAGTAAAAACAAATACAATTGAACTTCAAAACTTTAAGGGTTACGTTTATTTTTAGATTACACGGGCCTATTCGAGCAGACTCCTATAAGAATAGGTCTTAAACCTATATCCTTTGATCTAGCTGGGCGAATCCTGCAATTTTTTCTATCCTTCTTTTGAGTTTATCTCTTCGAAATTAGTTCTGAGGGCTCAATTTTTATGAAAAGATAGTACTAATTAGTTAAAAAAATATAATTTATATAGGATCATAAACTATTTTTTTGTCATGTCTGAAGCTTCCTCTCCAGAATTGAAACAATTAGCAAAAAATCACATAAGCAAAGTATTTGAATTACTTGAAGACGGTAAACAAAATGAAGCTTTAAAAGAGCTTGAAATCGTTGAAGACATAGCATGGAAAGCAAAAACAGGTGACATTTTACTCTTTGTTTTAGCTATAAAAGCTGATCTAATGGTGGTTTTAGGTGCGCATGAAGAGGCCCTGAATATTTATAAAATTTATTTAAAAATTGATGATGACACCTTTTTTAAATTTCTTGGAGACGAAATTTATCGATCAATTCTTCAGATGAACCTTGATGATGTCTTCAATCTTGGATGTATTTTCTATAATATGGGATGTTTTCTTCAAGCCGAAAATTGTTTCGAAATAAACCTTTTTATCTCTAGAAAAATTCTCAAAAAAGATCCCAGAAATGTAGCTTATCAATCAAGTTTAGCACTGACACTCAACAGTTTAGGTGTTCTGCTTTCAGATATGGGACGTATTGATGAGGCTAAAGACAAGTACGAAAAGGCAATAGAAATAAAACAAAATCTCATCAAAGTAGATTCTAAGAATGTCACATATCTGTCAGATTTATCACTGATACTTAACAATTTAGGGAATTTACTATACAATATGGGACATATTGAGGAGGCAAAGGACAATTACGAAAAATCACTCGATATTTACGAAGACCTTCTCAAAGAAGATTCCGAGAATATTTCGTACCAATCAGATGTAGGAGGGATACTAAATAATTTAGGAAACTTGCTTTCTTATCTAGGACATATTGATGAGGCTAAAGAAAGGTACGAAAAAGCATTAGAGATCAGAGAAAAACTTCTCAATGCAGAGCCTGAAAATGTTACTTATCAATCAGATGTATCAATGACATTAAACAATTTAGGTAATTTACTTTGGAAGATGTGGCTTGTTGATCAAGCGAAAGAAAAGTACGAAAAGTCTCTAGAGATTTATGAGAATCTCCTTAAAATTAATCCCAATAATATCTCGTACCAATCAGATATAGGAGGGATACTTAACAACTTAGGTAATTTACTTTCTGATATGGGATGCTTCGAAAAGGCGAAAAAAAGTTATGAAAAGGCACTAGAAGTGAGACGAATTCTTCTCAATATAGATCCTGATAATGTTACTTATCAATCAGAGATATCAGTAACGTTCAGTAATTTAGGCACCTTGTTTTCTGATATGGGACGCTTTGAAGAAGCGAAACAGAAGTGTAAAAATGCACTAGATATCTATGAAAATCTCCTACATGGGGATCCTGAAAATCTAGTGTACAAATCAAATGTATCAATGACACTCAACAATTTAGGTATCTCGCTCCGTAATATGGGGTATATTGAGGAGGCTAAAAAAAGGTATGAAGAAGCACTCGATATTTACGAAGATCTACTTAAAATAGATCCCGAAAATGTCTCATACCAATCAGGTTTATCAATGCCACTCAATAATTTGGGAACCTTGTATTCTGATATGGGGCGAAACAATGAAGCGAAAGAAATGTACGAAAAAGCACTCAAAATAAGAGAAAATCTTTATCAAGTAGATCCAGAAAATCTTGCATATCAATCATACGTTGCAGAAACACTTAATGGTTTTGGAAATTTGCTTAAAATTATGGGAAAAGTTGAGGACGCAAAAAAAAGGCATGAGCATGCATTGGCAATTCGAGAAAAACTTTTGGAATCTAATTCCAAAAAAATAGTAAATCTATCTAATCTGGGAGAAACGCTTAACGATCTTGGCAATTCTCTCTATAAATTGGGTCAATTTAAGGAATCAGAAGATAAATATAAAAAAGCATTAAGAATTCGTGAAGACCTCCTCAAAAAAGATTCCCGTAATTTGATATATATATCAGAAGTTGGAGAAACTCTCAACAATCTTGGAACTTTACTTTTTGATATGGATAATATCAAAGAAGCTAAGAAAAGATATGAACAAGCATTAAAAATTTGTAGTGATTCTCAATTTCTTATTGTAGGTAAGAAAGCACAGGCGATTGTAGGAGTTATACGCTCACTACTTGAGCTAGCCGAGATTGAAGAATATTCATATCAAAAGATGAGCCTCCTGAAAATGGGAGTTAATGTTTGCAAACAGAACAGAGATTTTTTTAGAAAAAATGATTTGAAGCATGAAGGCAACCTTATCTTAGAGGCTGGATTAAGAGCATATTTAGACTATTTGATGCTAGATATTGGAAGAGAGAGAAATCCAGATAAGCTCGTAAAAGTATATGAAAAATCAATTAAAACAGTAAAAGAATTAGAGGATATTGAAACTGAGGAATCTAATAGAGTGCTGTTGGAATCTGCTTTGCACTATCTTCTTGGAAGACAGCTTATAAACGAATCGCTTCGATTTGAAAGTCCAGACATGGGACTGATTAAAGAAGCGAGGGAGCAGTTTAAACTAGCAAAGGAAACCTATGGGAAGGCATCTATTTGCTACTGTATTTATACAGGTATACTTGAGCTAGAGAGCATTGAAGATATCGAAAAAGAAAGTGACCTTAAAATAAAATCAATTCGAAAAGTTATTGAAGAACTAAAAAAGGAAGCACCAACTTCTGTTATTTCAAAAGTAATCATGGCATTTGAAGATATCATTTTGTTGTTGGAAAATAAAAAAAGTAAAGGTAAAGAAGAAGTGAGAAACAAACTCAACAGCCACATAATTAAAATTGATTCTTTTGCCGTAAGAAATATATTTGACCATACTGGAAACAAATTTTTGTGTAGACTTGCTGAATATCAAAAAGAACCTTTTAGCCCTAGCATAGAGTATAGAAGTGGTAAATTAATTATTAAATTTACCGATCCAGAAAAAGTAAAAGGTGTGTTAACTATTGTAGTTGGTGAAAGGAAAATATTTGACGACCCTCTTCATGGTAAAAATGAGATAATTATTACCTATACCCCAATGAAAAAAGAAGAAAAGATAATTTTTAAAGTTACATGTCAAAAAAAGCCAGTTATTAGATCATTTGAATTTTCAGAATATGTGGGCCCTAATCTTAAAGTTTGCATTTTAGAACACAACTGTAAGGAGAATATTTTAATTAATAGCAATATGTTAAATATTGCAGTTATCCAATTGAAATACAATATAATCAAAGATAGTAGAGTAATTAAGCTTACAATTGATGAGTCAATTGAGGAAAAGTTGTCCAAAGTCTGGGATGAAGAAAATGCTAACAATTTCAGGAAAGAGAAAGAAGCATACTGGAAAAAGATTAGATATATCCTTGAAGCTGTAAAAGAAAAGGCAAAAATAGTGGTGTTTCCAGAATTCTCAATTCCATTTGAACTTCTTCCTGAGATCCAAAAATATGCTGACGAAAATAGGATAATCGTAGTCGCAGGATCTCACTATGTTACAGAAAGAAATCTTAATAAATATGAAAATTTGTTTATATCAGACATTCAGAGTAAAGACTTGCGTAAAAATATCTGTCCAATAGTAATACCTTTTTCTAAAATAGTGCATACGGAAAAAATATTGCCTGCAGCAGTAGAGCGTAAATTTTTGAGCTCAGAAGGCATGATTCATGGAGATCTAAAGTGTATATTCAATATCAATAACAATTTAAATGTTGGAGTACTTATTTGTTTTGAATACCTTGACAAATTAAGGATGCGCTTTATTGAAACTTGTGATGTTCTACTTGTTCCACAAGCCAACCCAAATACTGAACGTTTTTATCAAGTGGCCCTAGAAGATCTAAATAATCCTCCGTCTCCAGGTAATAAGGCATACATAATGGCAAATGGGATATTCCCCTTTGAAGGTAAAATGATAGGTGGTTGTTCTGGCTTGCTTTTGACTCTTGATAAAAACTTGCATAAAGAACAAATTGAAAGAAATATAAAAAAGCCAATTGATGGAATTTATGAACAATTTATTTTAATGGCTTCAATAAATACTAAGTTTAACCCCGCTAGAGATATATCTCAGGGCCAAGTAGCAATAGGCGCGAAGTGGACAACAATTATAGAGGAAAATGAAATATTTGAGAGAGCAAGATTCTTGTTTGATAAAAAAGCTTCGTTGATAAAGGAGCTTTATGGTGATGAACCAAAAGAACAACAGGTTTCCTTAGAGAAAGAAAAGAATAAAATAAAAGACGAAGCACATAAATTAATTGAAATTTTGCAGAAAATAAAAGATTGTGATGATGAATCACTCAAACAGGTTCTGGAGAACAACAATTATATCATAAAGAAATTTTCTCCGTTGATGTATGAAGAGAATACAAAAGATCTTGCAAACCTTACTTCAATGGAAATTAAGGAAAAGTGCTGTCCCGTATTCATACCTACTGATTATTGAATAAATTATTCCTATTAAGTAAAGAGATACAAGTATGTTTTGTATATTCTTTAATAAGTTACCCCCTATATTGTGAAAAGTTAAAAATCTTTATATTAATATTTAATTAATGTGACTTAAAGTCTTGTTATACTTAGGCAGGTTACAAAAGCTATTTATTGTTAATTGGCGTTTTCATTATTGTTATATGCCATAAAGCTTGGTTTCTTATCCGAAAACAAGACATTGAAATATTTTAATGAGTAATCTAGTGTGGGATTAAGATGTTTGGTCAAAGTATGCTTGTTGGGCGCGTAGCTACTACTATTTGTAAGAATCTTGGGATGGATAAGGAAGATGCAAAAGCTATCGGTCTTGCAGCAAAGTGTGCTACACTTGTAATGACCATGGATGTCTGTGGTGCTATCCTTGCTGATGATGATACTATAGATAAAATAGCTGAGATCATGGAATAACGATGGATAATAAATACAGTTGGTGCCTTTACTATTTTTGCAGGTGACTCTTTAGGTAAAATACATTTATACTTTTGACAAATCCAATTAAGTGATCTCACGATTAGGGCTCTGAACCTGGCACCTTTGACCTGGCTGGACAATTCAGATCAGATGAATAAATTCATTATATTGGAAACTTTCCTATGATTCTACTATACTGATCTGTTGCTTGCTGTACTTTGTTTAAATAATGTGCACTTCCCACAGTAGCAGATGCTCTACCTTGAATAAAATCAGCTACGCTTTCTGTTATTCCTTCTTTAATCATGGTGTTTAAGTGCCATTTTCTAATTGTTTTTGCAGTCACACGCCCACTTCTTATTTCTTTCATGACGCTACAGTATGACTTGAGACTGCATAGTTTCTTTAATTCAGGAACATATGAAGCAGGGAAGAATACATGAAAAGTCTTTTTTGTACCACTTGATAAATAAGAGGTTGGATAGTGGGCAACGTCACCTTCAATGATTATGTTGCGTTTATCGAAGTTTTCAAGCATTTGATGAATATGGGTTAAGCGGTTTCCTGAATAAACCAATAAACTATATATAGGTTTCATTTGTTGAGGGCATTCTTCATATCCTTTCTTGATTTCCTCATCATTTACATAGATTTCAACAACACCTGATTTTTTGATCTTTACAAAACGTCTCCATTTCTCAAGACTATAACCACATATTTTATCAATCTCTTTATCTTCAAAGTAATTAAATAAGTTACGTAGTCCTCTTTCTTCTTTGTCCTTCAATGAAATATCTCTGAATTCTATAGGTTTACTTACAGTTCTACTTTCAAAAAACCTCGATAAAGCGCTAAAATAGCTTTTTTTTGTAGATTCCGATATGTTTTTATAATGGAGCCATTTTTCAAAAGAAATTTTATGTTCAATCCATATCTCATTGAGCATGAAGCTTTTACAATTGCTTTCTTTTAAAGAGTTTGATGGAAAAAAAGTATTTATCTGGTTGCAATTTAACAGGCTTATCTCATTAGAAATTAAAGGCATAATAAAGTTCTGTTTGGTAAAAGAAGCCTTTACACGGCGGGGATCCTGAGTTCGAATCTCAGCGGGCCCATTCTTTTTATTATCTTCTTTTTTATTTAGATGTTTTATAGATTTTTATTTTCTAATCTTTCAGCTCTTGCTTCAAGTTCAGATTTTACTTCTTGTTGTGTACTTTAAGTTCACATTTAAGCTTTTCTTCAAGGGAAATTACATACGAAAGTTTACCGTTATATTCTGTTTTGAAAATATGAGCAGTTTCTCTGGCAATGCTCACTCCCGATTGTGGAAGTCTTACTGAAGTATATTGTATCTCTGGTTTTAGCCTGAATTCGTGGGTTTTAATTTTCTAAAAATATATTTATAATGTTTTCATTGCCTTCAGTTTGATCAATGCAGTAAAGTGAAACAACTAAAATGACCAAGGTAAAAACTTCATAGAAACCTGGGACCGATTTAAATATTTCATGCAACTTCTGTGTAGCTGGGGGTTTCATTACATTTTCAGATGTTTCATTTCCATAATAATCTAAAAAATATTGACTGCTGTATTAAGAAGTAGAATCATTCCCACCCAGGTTCTGTCCCATAATAGCTTTGACTTTTACATCGCCCGTCTCATTAATTTTTGCATGATATATTATCATACCAACCAAAGTATTCTCTAGTTCACTCCGTTTGGTTATTGTTTGCATCCAATTGAATTTCGAAACTTTTGAATATATTCACTGATCATGGATTTTCCAATAAACAAGGAATTTATTTTGGAATTAAAGCGCTAGTTGCTTCAGTATTTTGAAGAGTATGAGTGCATTATTTTACGCAACTTCTCAGTTTTGTTTTCTACGATTTTAGTGTCTGATATACTCTTTACTAACTCTTATTTTATTTAAAAAGATTAACTGAAAGCTATTTCCGATTTTTTTCTGGCAATTTCCCTTTTTCTCTAGCCGCAAAAGGGAACTTGTCCGTTTAAATCTTTTTTCTTTATAACTTGACATTATATATAGTACTGAAATTGTTATATAGAAAGGGGAACGATAAAGATTTAGAATCTTTGTTACCTACAAAAAGATATGCTTTAATATTTTTAAGGCGTAACTACATACAAAGATTATTTAAAAACTACCGTGGGGGAGGAGTCAGTATTAAGAGAAGGAGCAGGACTGATATTGCAGTCGATATTTTAAGAGTAGCAATGAACGGGGCAAAGAAAACTCACATTGTATATGAGGTAAATTTGAACTTTAATATCGCCCAGAAATATCTTGAAATGTTGAAAGAAAAAGAGCTTATCAGACATGAAAATGGGCTTTTCATCACTACTGATAAAGGAAAAGTCTTTCAGGAAATGGCTAAGGAACTCAAGCTCTAATCAATTTCTGTTTTTTTAATTTTTATTAAATTTTCCCATCTTTTTCTTATTTTCGATTTTCCAGTTTCACTATCCTAAAATAATACTTGAAATCGACTTTTTCCGTGTCCATCCTTTTTCTTGAGTTACTCTTATGTAAAACTCAGACCAAAGATCAGGTGAGGATAAAGCGCCTGGTGAGTAATTCAGAAATAACATTTCTAAATTATAATGCGCCCCCGTATAAATAAAAGAAGTTTGGAAACATATATACTATGGTGATTAAGGCACTTTTTTTAAACTGCACTCTGAAAAAATCTCCTCGAGTATCAAATACTCGCGCTCTTGTTGACAAGGCAGTAGCTATCTTTGATGAACTTGGTGTTGAAAGTGAAGTGATAAGGGTTGTAGATCATAACGTGGCTTTTGGGATTTCCTCAGATGAGGGGGGAGGAGATGAATGGCCTTTGATCCTTGAGAAGATAAAAGCCTGTGATATTCTTGTTATAGCAACTCCCATCTGGTTTGGAGTTCTCTCATCTGTGGCAAAGATGATAATTGAGAGGCTGGATGGTACTTATACGGAAGAGGATCCCGAAACCGGTCAGTATCCTCTTTATGGAAAGGCTGCAGGAGTCATAGTTACCGGAAACGAGGATGGGGCACATGATGTCTGTTCAACTATACTCTTTAGCCTTATTCATCTGGGCTGCACTATTCCTCCAAATGCAGACTGTTACTGGGTTGGTGATGCAGGGCCGGGTCCAAGTTACATAGAAGCTGGAGGAGATAGGCATCTCTATACAAATCGGACAGCCAGATATATGGCATACAATCTGGCATATTTTGCAAAGCTGCTCAAAGAAAACCCTATCCCTACCAATTTAAAGAAACTTGATGAGGAGGCAAAAAAGGTAAGCGACTGACGCTGACCTCTCTGAGAGCTGCTGATCTTTTCACAAAGTCCTGAACACTTTTACTGCTGGAAATGGGGGGTATTATTTGACTGATAGTAAGACAACGATAAAATTGAAAGTTGCAGAAGCCGATCAACGGGATGTTGGAAAAGGCATTGTCCGAATAGGCGAAAGTTTCCGGGAAAAACTGGGTCTTAAGCCTTTCGACGTTGTGGAAATCAAAGGGGGGAAATCGACTTCAGCCCTTATAGGGCGCCCTTACCCGAGTGATTCAGGACTTGAGATTATACGTATGGATGGGCTTATCCGTACTAATGCAAAAACTAGTATAGGGGAATATGTGGATATCCGCAAAGCCGACTGGAAAGAAGCAAAAAGTGTAACTCTTGCGCCTGTATCCAGGGGCATGCAGATCTATGCTCCAAGTGCAACTCTTAAAGCCGTATTCATGAACCGTACGGTTTCAAAAGGGGATTTTATTTCTACCACAAGTTTAAAAAAATCGAGGGAAAGTGAGACTTTCGGCAAAGGAGTTATGTTCGAAGATTTCTTCCAGGACTTTTTCGGCCAGGGCTTCGGGCCATCTTTCGGGCTTGGAGAAATAAAATTGCAGGTAGTTTCTACTTCTCCGTCGGGAATAGTAAAGATTACAGACTTAACGCAGGTTGAGCTTTTGCCTGAAGCGACCGAAGTAACCCCTGAACAGAATATTCCTACTGTTATGTATGAAGATCTGGGCGGGCTAAAAGAAGCCATCGGGAAAGTCAGGGAAATGATAGAATTGCCTTTGAAGCACCCTGAGCTTTTTGATAGGCTAGGAATCGATGCTCCAAAAGGGGTACTGCTCCATGGCCCTCCCGGAACGGGAAAGACTCTGCTTGCAAAAGCAGTTGCCAACGAATCAGATGCCTACTTTATTTCTATCAATGGCCCTGAGATTATGTCCAAATATTACGGCGAATCCGAAAGGGCGATAAGGGAAATTTTCGAAGACGCAGAAAAGAATGCTCCTGCAATTATCTTCCTGGATGAGATCGATTCCATTGCCCCTAAAAGGGCTGAGGTAACCGGAGAAGTCGAAAGAAGAGTAGTTGCTCAACTTCTCTCCCTTATGGACGGGCTTAAGGCTCGCAAGAATGTAATCGTTATAGGGTCAACCAACCGTCCCGAAGCCCTGGATGTAGCACTCCGCCGCCCAGGCAGATTTGATCGAGAAATTGAACTTAGAGTCCCGGATACTGATGGAAGGTTAGAAATTTTCCAGATCCATACCAGAGGAATGCCTCTTGCCGAAGACGTAAATCTCATGGATTTTGCTCAAATAACATACGGATTCGTGGGAGCTGATATTGCTGCCCTGTGCAGGGAGGCAGCTATGAGTGCCCTACGGCGGGTTTTACCTAAAATCAATCTTAATGAACCTGAAATCCCAGCTGAAATTCTGGATTCTCTCCAGGTAACAAGAGAAGATTTTGAAAATGCTCTCAAAGATGTCCAGCCTTCAGCAATAAGGGAAATCTTAATCGAAGTGCCAACTGTCAGCTGGGACGACGTTGGCGGCCTGGAAGAAGTAAAAAGGCTCCTGAAGGAGGTAGTAGAATGGCCTCTTAATAATCCAGAATCTTATAGAGATGTCGGGGTTGAAGCTCCTAAAGGGGTCCTTCTGTATGGCCCTCCGGGTACGGGAAAGACTCTGCTTGCAAAGGCAATAGCCCATGAATCGGATGCTAATTTTATCACAGCCAAGGGGAGTGATCTGCTTTCCAAATGGTATGGAGAATCCGAAAAAAGGATAGCTGAGGTTTTTACACGGGCAAGGCAGGTCGCTCCTTCAATTATTTTTCTGGACGAACTTGACTCACTTGCGCCCATTCGCGGGGCTTCTATAAGTGAGCCTCAGGTTACGGCAAGAATCCTGAATCAGCTTCTCTCCGAAATGGACGGGCTTGAAGAGCTCAGGGCTGTAGTAGTAATTGGTGCAACCAATCGCCCGGACGTTATCGATCCTGCACTTATCCGGCCAGGACGTTTTGATGAACTGATTCTTGTTCCGATCCCTGATGAGGGAGCTCGCAGGGAGATCTTCAAAGTCCACACCGAAAAAATGGCGCTTGCAGAGGATATTGATATCGAAAAGCTCGTTTCTATGACCGATCAGTATACAGGTGCAGACATTGCAGCCGTATGTAAAAAGGCAGGAAGGCTTGCTCTGCGTGAAGATCTTCACGCAAAAAATGTTAAGCAAAGACACTTCCTTAAAGCAATAACAGAAACTGGGCCTTCAGTCACTCCGGACACAATGAAATACTACGAAGCTATAAAAGGCGAACTCAGGACAAGGAAATCTAAGGAGATCGAGAACCCCTCCTATATTTGAGCAAAAACACTATAAACACAGGTTTGCCTTATTTTCATTTTTCCTGTTGATTTAGTAACTCCTTTCCTGTTAATTTATTAACTTTTTGTTTCCTGCTCATTTGTTGTTTTTTACTAACTTTTTTTCTTATAACTCTATTATTTTTTACAACTTTAATAACTTTTTAAATACGATGTTTGTATACCTGATCTTTAAACTGAGTATTTTCAATTTTTCTTTTTTACCCAGTTATGTCATAGAGTTTTTCCGAGAATAATTCTCTGAATTTAATATCAACTATTTTTTAACTTCACAAATTATGTTAACCAATGATATTAAATATAATAATTACTATCGGTAATATACATGCAGCTTCCAACACCCGAAGATCTTAAAAAAAGAAGAAATGAACTCGGGCTTACCCAGAGCGATCTGGCTAAAAGGGCAGGAGTAAGTCAGCCCCTTATAGCTCGTATAGAATCGGGAGACGTAGATCCCAGGCTTTCGACTGTCAGGAAAATCCTTGACGCTTTTGAGGAAGTTGAAAAGGAACAGCAGATTATTATAATAGATCTGATGCATTCCCCTGTAATTCATGTTTCTCCAGGCGATTCTGTGGAAGAAGTAGTAAACTTGATGCAGAAGTATGGTTTTTCACAGGTCCCTGTGCTTGATGGTGGCATTCCGGTTGGAAGTGTTTCCGAAGACATGATAGTGAAATTGATGGCCGAAAGTAAGAAAAAATCAATTTCCCAGTTGAAAGTTTCTGAGATAATGGGAGAAGCCTTCCCAACAGTGTCTCCAGGTATTTCTATCTCAGTCGTGTCGCACATGCTGGAAGGAAACCCTGCCGTACTGGTAGTAGAAAAAGGAGCAGTTATCGGCGTCGTAACGAAACATGATGTAATGACGCTTCTCCAGGGCTAATTAGCAAAATCCGTTCTCTTTCTAGAGCGGTATTCGATATCAGGGTTTGAAAAGCACATCAATTATATACTAGAATCCAATTAAACCTGATCTCTAAATCGGAATAATGCTTAACCATGCAAAGTAACTTAATTAATAAGTCCTGTAACAAATTCCCGGAATCAGATACTGCAGGGACTTTTAAGCATACCGTATCACAATGATATTACTCTGAATTATTTCAAATTTGCAGTATTTTTATATTGTATGTGTAATACAAACTCCTTAAACAGATCCAAACGGAAGTATTAAAACCACTTTACAAATAAAATATATAATTATATTAAATCAAAAAATAAATTGGATTAGATTTAAGGATAAATATTAAATTAAATCAAAAAATAAACTCGGATTAAATCAAAAATATAATGGTGAGGATATAAAGAGTGATATGAAGGCAAAAGGTGTAATTATTGCAGGCGGGCAAGAACGTCTTAAAAACAAGATTTTCAGAATCGGTTGCATGGGTAATGTGACCGGAAGGGATGTGCTTTCAACCATCCAGCAGCTGGAAATTGTGCTGAATAAGCGTGGTTACATTGATCGCCTGGGAGCAGGTGTAGAAGCTGCAAACAGGGTTCTTGACAGAGCCTGAAATGGATAAAGTTATAGACTTAGATACAGGTTTATAGACTTAGATACAGGTAGAACAATATATACCAGATCTTTTCAGGAAAACCCTGAAAAGATTTTAACCGAAATTTCGATTGGATTTACATGCCCACAATAGGAATTGCAGATACCACGTTCGCACGCTATAATATGGGGCGTGCGGCAATTGATGAGATACAAAAAAACGTATCTGTAAAAATCAAAAGAGTAACCGTGCCAGGGATAAAGGACCTTCCGGTCGCAGCCAAAAAACTTATTGAAGAAGAAGGGTGCGATATCGTTATGGCACTTGGCATGCCTGGAGCTAAAGAACAGGACAAAATTTGTGCTCATGAAGCTTCTCAGGGCATTATTATGGCCCAGCTCATGACCAATACCCATATTATCGAGGTCTTTGTCCATGAAAATGAAGGAAAGGACGAAAAGGAACTTGCTTTCCTTATGGACAGAAGGACTCGAGAGCACGCTTTAAACGTAATCAAACTGCTCTTCAAGCCTGAAAAGTTAATTCGAGAAGCCGGTACCGGCCAAAGACAAGGCTTTGAAGACGCAGGTCCATTAAGAACGTGAATAAATTTATGTAAAAACAAGACTGGAGATCTTATCAGATGACTATCAGCCTAGGATTTGTTGTAGCTGAATTTAACAGGGATCTGACCTATCAGATGGAACTGCTTGGAAGAGAACACGCGGAGTTCCTGGGGGCAACAGTTAAAGAGACTATTCTTGTCCCAGGGGCCTTTGACATGCCGCTTGCGATCAAGAAGCTTTGCCAGAGGGATGACATTGATGCCGTGGTTACTATAGGATCTGTAATTGAAGGCGATACTGACCATGACCAGGTGGTTATGCAGCACGCGGCAAGGAAAATCATGGATCTTTCTCTTGAGTTCAATAAGCCTGTAACTCTCGGAATTTCTGGCCCAGGCATGACCCGCATGGCGGCTCATGAACGTGTGGACTATGCAAAGCGGGCCGTTGAAGCTGCAGTAAAGCTGGTGCGGCGGCTGTGAATGTTATAATAACTAAATTAGCAAATGTAATACCAGGACCATTCCTATGTCATCCGCAAGGCTCAAGCGTGTAGAAGAATCCGCAACGATAAGGATCTCCAATATTGCGACTAGAATGATTAAAGAGGGTACAGACGTAATCAATTTCAGCCTTGGTGAACCTGATTTCAATACCCCTAAGAATATCTGCGATGCTGCGGCAAAGGCTATGTATGAGGGAAAAACCCACTATGCTCCTTCTGGAGGTATTCCTGAACTAAGGGCAGCTATTGCCGAAAAATTGAGGACGGAAAACAACCTCGATGTAACCGAGGCAGGTGTACTTGTCACTCCCGGAGCGAAACAGGGAATTTTTGAGGTAATGATGAGCGTTCTCGATGATGGGAACCAGGCTCTCCTGTTTAACCCTGCATGGGTAACTTATGATGCATGCATACGTTTTGCGGGAGCGGAAACAGTCTGGGTTCCGACAGTCCCTGAAAAAGGTTTCATTCCTGACAACTTTGAAGAGTACATCACTGATAAAACCAAGCTCATTGTTGTAAATAGTCCGGGAAATCCAACAGGTGGGGTCTTTGGAAAAAAGACTTTGCAATGTATCGCGGATCTTGCAATTGACCATGACCTCATAGTGGTTTCGGATGAAATTTATGAGAAAATTATTTATGACAGGGAACATATCAGCATCGGCAGCCTCGATGGAATGCAGGAAAGAACTATCACCGTAAATGGTTTTTCCAAGGCATATGCCATGACAGGCTGGAGACTCGGCTACCTGACTGCTCCCCCTGAAATTCTCAAACTTCTACTTAAAATTCAGTCTCATTCGGTAAGCAGTGCGACTACGTTTGTTCAGTACGGTGGACTTGAAGCCCTTCAGGGCCCTCAGGACAGCGTTAAAGCAATGGTTGACCGTTTCAAGGTACGTCGTGATGTCCTTATCGACGGTCTGAACAATATGGGGTTTGAATGTAAAAAGCCTGATGGAGCTTTCTATGCTTTTGCTAATGTCAGCGAGTATGGAAACGGGACTCAGGTTGCAGAACGGCTCCTGAAAGAAGCTCAGGTTGCAGTTACGCCTGGAATTGCTTTTGGTTCATCTGGCGAGGATTTCGTAAGGATTTCCTATGCAACATCGATTGACCGAATCAGGGAAGCTCTTGAAAGACTTGAAAAGGTATTTTCCTAAATTAAATTCAGTTAATTATTTTTCTGAAAAAAAGTATGAGTAAAGAATAACAGGCATCAATCAAATCGGGAAACGGTAGGGGTAAATTTACTCATACCGTTTAAGTACTTCTTTTATGATTGCACCTGTGCTACAAAGTGGGCATTCTTTTGAAAGTGGAATCCTTACCACATTTGCAGGAAGCCCTCTTTTAGCAAGTTCTTCTTCTAGATTTTCGGCGTTAAAACGCTGGTCGTAACCCAGGGCAATTATATCCGGCCTGATATGCTTCAGGGGTTCAAACATATCTTTTTCGCTGCCTAGAAGCGCTTTATCTACTATCCCGAGCGCACTTACCATCTCCAGCCGCTGTTCTTCGGGCACAATTGGTTTTGGCTTATGAGTCACATTTGAGTCTCTAGCAACAATAACGAAAAGCTCATCCCCCAGAGCTCGGGCCTGGGTCAGAAAATAAATATGTCCGGGATGGAGAAGGTCAAAAGTCCCGGTAGCAAGTATACGTGTCAACAGATCACCTGGCCTCGGGTATATCTTTTAAGCATAAGAAACTTACTGAAATTAACCTCCTGGAGTCTGAGAAGAGATCTTGATTATTCAAAATGTTTCCACATGAACTGTTATATCTATTTATAGTTTGACTCTATGGTATGAGAATTTTCAAATTATCGTAAGTAATATATATAGCTCATAATTATGAATATTACTTATTGAATTAAGGGCATAAACCTGAAAACCTGAACCTAAATCAAATTCAGGCACAGCTTTTTGCGTCTTCAGGCAGGGATGTTACCTTTAACATTATCATAAATAATATATAA
>Ga0183101_1000936_pt1 | contig 33339 bp, 30 predicted proteins | sample Biomet3_FD_127790 | JGI IMG/M metagenome (GOLD analysis project Ga0183101, IMG submission 127790) | Microbial communities from bioreactor (seeded with sewage sludge) at LBNL, California, USA - Biofuel metagenome 3 | ecosystem: Engineered > Bioreactor > Anaerobic > Unclassified ...
GTAGCACTTGTTTTATCTGACTCATATCTTTGATAGTTCCTGCCATTGATGTACTGAATTTTGTTGATTCCCCAGTACAAATGTAACTGAATACACAGACTCCTTGAACGGATATGCTCCGGAAAAAAAGCATTTGCGTTCTCCATATATCCGGCAGCAACAATGAACGGATATGCTCCGGAAAAATGTTCCTGCCGGCATTTATTCCTTCAAATTGAACGGGTATGCTCCGGAAATAGTAACAATCCGAACCTGCTTTTGGAAGGTGAACGGATATGCTCCGGAAAAATTGAGCAAAAACGGTCTTTTTATCCATATTTTCATCCTTTTTAGAGATGAACGGATATCAAAAAAGGCTATTTGCCCAATTTGGTCGCCTTGATGCGACCCCAGAAAACTGAACGGGTATGGTCCGGAATATCTACTGATTCTGGCAAGTCAGTTGCCCATATCTGATTGGTATAATGTCTTCCTAAGTGATCTTATGCAGAAGCCTGCTTGGGCAGATTAGTGCATAAGGCCATAAAATATGACCTCAAAGGTGAGAATTTAAGAAAGAAATATTAATTTTGCCGCCGTTACTGAAGATTACCAATCAAGTGAACGGATATTCTACGGAATATCTAGATATCGTCAACTGCAAAATTAATAAAGGCTTTAATTCCTAAAGACAAGAAAAGATAATTATATATGAATCAATCTATTAAATTAACAGACAAACTTATCGAAGATCTCGAAAGGCCACTAGACAAGTACAAAAATAGAGAAAGAAGATGGGAAATATTTAGAACGGCAAAGAGAAAAATTTTACAAATAACAAAAGCTAAGGTTCAGCCTGATAATTATCATCGATATTTTCTACATCATATTTGGTCAAATCGGTTAATTTCCTGCAATATGACTTATATTCTATTGATTCATCTCCCGCTAAAACAGTTTCCCCTTCTATTTTGAAAATTATTTCTGAATGCGTTTTCATTTTTCTAGAATAACTGGATGATGATATAATATCTATGTTTATTTTTTTTTTAGACTTTATGTTTATTCCTCTAACTTCTTTTGCTAATAAAAAGCCACAGCAGACATAAGAATCCCCCTCCTTTCTTGGTCTAAGACTCTTTAGGTATTCTAGATCATGATTGAACTCTGGAAAATCTTTTCTAAGAACAGATAAACCTTTTTCTTTTCCTGAAGGCAGCGTCATCAAGGTGTATGCAATAGGAGATAAACGACCTTGGTCGAAAAACGAAGGAGAATATAATGCTCTAGCTAATGTTTCAGAATCTTTTATCTCCCTTTCCATTATGCAGCTAAATTCATAATTTTAATCAACTTATCTGCAGAAAAAACAATATGATTTTCTCCATACAAAACTTCATCTTCATAGAAATAAGAAAAAGAATCACCATAAATATTTATTCCTGCATCTTTCGATTTTGAATCTAGATATAGATTTCCATCTAAATCAAGAAAGATAACCCATTTATCTAAATCATAAATATTGACACTCTTTAAAAGTTCTTTCATTCTAGCAAGAACTTCACATTGCATAGGCTTAGCATAAAATCCGTCCCATCCTTCTTTTAGAGTTGATAGGTAATCTAATCTATTGTAAATCTTAGAATATATCTGCTGAATATTTAGAGAAGGGTCCATGAGCCTATAATTCTCCGTCTGTTGTATCATTTCGTATGCATTTCTAAAGAAATCTTCATTGGGAATATTTTGCGTGTTTCTGACTTTTGGATTATAAATATTCGAGCATTCTATTTTGGAAAATAAGTTATTATCCAAGTTAGTCATTGATGTCTTATAAGAGATGTTGGGCAATCCAGCCAAGCAAATAAAAAGATCTTCAATCATAATATTGTGGGTTTAAAGACTCTAAAAAATCAGGCTCTAATGTAGCTACAAACAATTTTTTATTCTTATCATGTCCTATGTTTAATTCATCTTCAAGATGCTCCAAAAAGTATGAATCTGAATATTCTTTAGAAGTATCTATATCAATCAAAGAACCAACGGTTATTTCTTTGGTTTTAACATTATTGTAATTGACATTATTATAAAATTGTATGACATTATAAAAACCTTCGTCAATAATAGTAGAACGAATAAATTCACCGATAGGAGTGTATTTTTCATTCATTACCAACTTCATTGTAATGTTATTTTTAATATCTCCTGGAAAAAAATCGACATATCTTATCCCTAATCTCGTTACTCTTGTTATTATCTGAACCCTTAAAAGCTTATTAATAATCTTTTTAAATATTGAGGAGAATTCATCCCATCCTTTGTAAGGAATCTTAGCTCCTAAACATATGACATTAGGTCCTATTTGAATAATCGTTTTATCACCTTCTATTTTATACAGAGGTTTATATCGTAGAGCTGGATTAGATTCACGTACGGCAGGAGGCAACTGAGATTCAGGAAGATTTTGGACTTTACCTTTGTACATATCCAAAATTTGACCATAAATAACACCAAAAACGGCATTGCTATCTATTGATGTCTCAAATCTTATTTCAATTATTGAATCTACAATAGGACATTTTTCAATAGATTTTAGCTTTTTGCTATCCATAACTAGTTGTTGTTAGGTACCATATATATTTATTCTTTTCAGCTGCGAAAGTAGTAAAATTAATCAATATATTCATCTTTTTTTGACTGTTTTTATCAAAAAAATTACTAAGAACTAATCAATTAGACTCAAAACTAAATTTTATTACTACTAGAATTATCCAGTCTCTTAGGGTATCTTTTAAATTAATTGAAATACCCTTTCACAAAAAGTTTCCGTATCAACCCCAAACAGTTACTTTATTTGAACTGACTAAACCAACCGGCACAGAATAAGAGTATGTCTTCTATTTATAAATCTTTGCAAAGTCTATGTCGAGCTCCACTATCAAGCACTTCACATATTTCAATTGCTCTATGTACTCTTCAGACACAACAAACTTTAAGGTGCGAAACTGCTTGTCCAGTTGGTGGTATTTATCGAAAGGTGCACTTGTCATCAATCCATTTCCAATAATATACTTCATTTCTATTATTTGGCCGTCAAAATTCAATACCGCCAAATATTGAAAATTGGACTTATCTTTAACAAATTGCGTTATCTATTGCGGAGTAAACACGGTGTTCAATATATTCTTCATTTTCAAAACATAGTCCTCGCACATATTCGCAGGATCAGGAAATAGTCTCATTCTCGTCATTCGTCTGCCATCCGGGAGTGTATAGCCACCTTCCTTTATTCGAGTATTATCTTTTTTCCCTATGAAATAAAAATAATTACCAAAATCATTGCGATTTACGTAATATTTTTCATTTCCGCAAGAAAGTTCAGTTTTACCTTTGTACAAGTCTGTTTGAGCCTGAGCGCAGCTTGCAAATACCATTGTGCTCATCAAGACCGCCAATGTCATTACCATTTTTACCATCATCGTTTTCATGTAAGTTCTTTTATACATCTTCACGAATGTAGCAATTATTTATGACAACAAGGCAAATATCAAACGCTTTTTCGTTTTGTTCCTCATTTAAGGTCCTAGTCGTCACAACGTATTGATTATACCATTATATTTACAGAATATTTCAAACAAGCCAAGTAATGAAGAGATTTGTATTACTACTTTCACTTGCATGCCTGCCTATACTATGCGCTCCATATGCCCCCAAACATCATGTGCGAACACATCACCACGCACACGCTACAATGGTCTACATTTGCACCGGTCCATACGCTAAAGTGTATCATTCCAGCCCCTCATGCCGTGGGCTGAATAGATGTTCGGGCGATGTAAGAACCGTGAGCCTGAAATCGGCACAGAATCTGGGTAGAAGGGCTTGCAAAATATGCTATTAGCAGAGGCTTAAAATGGTATACTATTTCGTCTTCGGCCTTTCCTTTATTCTTCCCGTCAATGCCGTTCAATGAACGATTATTCCCCCACTTGACACTTTGGCTATCAATGATTCCAGCACTAGGTTCCATGTCCTGATTACGACCAACCCGCACACGCCCACGTAAACAATCCAATAATAAGTCAAATTCTTCAAGCAAAGCCCATTTGCGCTAATAGTAATAAACCGATTCCCATTTAGGAAATTCCTTAGGCAGCATACGTCACTGGCAACTGGTCTTTACCAAATAAAAAATGGCATTCCAGATCATCCGTAAATCATATTTCCGCTTTCTTTCTTGCAGGTTTAATACTTTTCACTCGGTTTCCGTTAAATCAGTCTGGTACATTTTTTCTTTTAGTTTAGTCACTTCAAAGAAAGTAACTATCCGGCTGATACAGAAACCTCTTTAGAAAAAGATGTTAGCTAATTTTAAACAGGCTAAGCACGCGTTAAGTTATCAATTATACAAACTTTTTTGTATTAAAATAGACAACTAAAAGACCAAATACAAAAAACATTGGTTCTTATAATTACTTGACAACTCTTTATCAAGAGTTAAATCTGTCCCAGTCCAAAGATTAGTTATAAATTTTAGCCCTATTGATTCTTGGACAAAAAATCTGAAGTTTAAATTATAGACAGTGGCCAAGTTTTCATCTAAAGAATATGTGATATATGAACCGAAATTAATTGGACTATCGCTTTCTGCATATGTCTTCGTATCACCGCTCGTTGTAACATTCTGATTTTCAGGCAAACTTAAATTTACTTTCCATATTTTTTTAGTTACTTTAGAAGTTTTGATAACATTATTATAACATTTATCGCAATCTAAAGGAAAGAGAATTTGTCCATCAAGTTGTTTCGTTGACATGGGCGGTATTGCGACAACTCTCTGTGTATATGTGGTAGTTGTAGTAGCGCTAGATGTACTACCACCTACATTTACTCCATTTGCAATTGTTCCTACCATACCCCCAACACCTAGAGCACTTGCAACACTTCCTACATTGATACTACCTCCTCCTTCTTTTCCGTTTACCTGTGAGGTTGATGATGGTACATAATAAGGCGTTGATTCATCTCCCCGAACAAAAAAAGTATTTCCAAGATCTATATAAATCGTCTTATCCGATTTATTTTTTAATGAGAGAAGCAAATAGGGTATAGTTATGTCACTAATTTCCAAATTTAATTCTATATTATTATCGGCAATAATAGAACCTCTTTTTAGATGGAATAAAAGATACGCAGAATTTGCTTTCTGCTTTTTCCCCTTCATTTTATCATTGATAAAAGAAACTAAGCCTCTAGAATTATATTTTGCGATTAGTGCATCATTAGCAGCTTTTGAGGCAGCCATCTCTTCTTCTGAAGAAGTTGTAACTGTAGCTGTCGTTTGGTGCGGAATGGCATTAGTCGTTGAATTAGAAGCCGCTTCAACCGAATTTTCAAAAACTTGTTTAGTCCCGTCATGATGTTTTATCATAAGAACTTTACTCTTGTCGATTTTTTGTATAGGTGCATCAACTTTCTTCGAAAGTTTGTAGAATATCGCTTTACTGCTAACATCTATATCGTAAACTGTTTTAACGTCACCTTCATTGGTGATTAAAACATCTTGCGCTTTAGCTTGTACTACAAAGAATACGACTAAAAATAAAATATAAAATCTATTCATGAGAAAACAAATCTTTTTGGTTATACAAAATATTGTGCCTGCAAAATTATTCATTTTATATATATCTAACAATAAGGACTATAGAGATTTGTGATTATTCTGCTTAAATGAGTGCTTATATGGCAAAAATAACTGTTTATTCTGTCAAAAATTGAAATGACTTCTTATTAAATAATAGCCATTATGATAATTAATTGAACAAAAGAGTGCGTCTTCTATCTTTTACATATCAATAATATCTAACTTCCCATCAGAATAGTACCCTCCCAATATAGAAAAATCTCTAGTTTCCATATTTTGTATACTGTATTTAAACAAATGCCCATCAATTCTGATATTGATTGTTTTAGGTAACATTTTCTTATTCAAAATCACAAAAAAGTACCCATTAGCATTTGCAGTTGTTACGACCTTGCCGCTAACCAGAATTGCAGCATCCTTTATCGGCATAAGTTTCTCTATACCCCAGTCACTTTTGCCTTTGTAGATAAAACCTATTAATGCATATTGATTTCTATTGATGTATACAATTGGGTAGTTTATAACATACTCGGAGGGTAAAATATTTTTTTTACACTTTAGACCTAAATCCTTCCATTTTCTCTTCCAACCTTTTAAAACAGGATATTGCATTAATGCACCATTCGCAAAACGTTTGAATTGATAACCATATATTTGAGCCTTATACTTGTCTATATTAAGCCGATCAATAAAAGCCATATACGACGATAGAGGTATCAATTTTCTTTTAGCAAGTTGTTCTACGAAACTTGTATACTTAACTTTGATATTATTATCTGCATGTTGTATCACCAGCCAGCAGGTTTCATAAGCCTTAGCCTCCAAATCATATATCGCATATTTGGATATGGCATCTACAATAGGCAGAACCTCTTTCAAATTGATGGAGTCCCCACTGCGTTGTTGCATAACTGTAGGAAGGAAAAGATTTCCATCCGTGATTCCCTTTTTCATTAAACTGTCTATAATCAGACGAGGAGCCTGATCTCGAGCATATACTTGTTTTAGTATCAGAGCTATGCTATCTCTATCGAAATGCTCTTTTTGATTTGCAGAGTAAACTCTGAGACTAAATATAGTCAAACACAAAAATAAAAAGATTTGGAGCCCATAGTATTTCATACTAATTAGTAGTTATTTTGAATGACACAAAACAGGCTTGTGCTTATTTTCTTCTATCTCGTGACTGTATTAACACGAAGACTCCCAATTGTTTGAGTTATCGCGTAGCTATCTCTTGCAGAGATATGAAATATTTACTAAATAGGGCAAATAGGAGACAAAACTTTTTGTATTGCGCTCGTGGTGCTCTGATACATATTTCGAGAGCACCATATCTTTACCTCTGCAAGCCCCACTCAAAGATTTATCATTCTCACTATAGCTCCAATGCCGAGCAATATCAATCAGCTGGCTGTTCTTTAAAGCGTTCTATCTCGCCAATAAAGTCGATTGCCTGAACCACAGACGATAAGCCGTATCCTTTCAAGAGACCACGTGCTTTTCCAGCCTGCAATTCACCGAACCGTAGACTATGAAATAACCATATCGCAAGCCAAATGGATGCTCCACTTAACAAAAGCTGAACTATCCAGAATAAAAACGAGCCATGCAAAAGTAAGTTGGCATTCAGATACCAAGTAGTATAAAAAGGCAGTTGCAGCCACATAATGCGTACGGAACGGATAATCGAGCATTGCAATCCGACCAGCTTTTGCTGAGTATTTGCCACGCTCGCGCTATGATCTATCTGCCAAATGGTGACAACATCTTTCACATACAAAGTCGCGGCAATAGCTGTAATAATGGCAATAATCGATAGCGACACAGTAAAGAAAAGCTGTCCCACTGAAAAGAGCGAATAATGCAAGCTCAAATAGACTAACATTACCATAAAGACAGTCCACCCTATACCGAGTAAAATTCCCGTAAGTTTGGGCACAATCAATTTGCGGAGCAGCGCATTCGCTTTCCTACGCTGCATCTTTTCGAAAGTAGCCACGTCGAGTTCCAGAAAATGGTCGGTTGGGCTATTGGTTCCATCCCAGAGCCGTTTTAAATAGTTATCTTCCATCATTTTAATCTTTTTGTTGTGCGATTTTATGTTTCAACTTTTCACGGATACGGTTGAGTCGGGTCGCCACATTTGTTTCAGTAATACCGGCTATTTCAGCTATTTCGCTGTAATTCTTTTCCTCTAAGAACAACAAAATCAACATTCGATCCATTGCATTCAATTCGTTGATAGAGCTATAAAGCAACTGCCTGTTTCTCTCCGTGTCGTCTTCATCGACATCAGTGGCTCCATTCTCTATATCTATTGCCCACTCCGAAAGCGACACCGTCATATCGTCTCGCTTAGTGTTGCGATAATAAGAGATAGCAATATTGAGTGCAACCCGATACATCCAAGTAGTAAATCGACAACTATCGTCGAACGATGCTCCCGAGCGCCACAACTGATAGACAATCTCCTGCGCAAGATCTTCTCTATCCTCGCGGTTGACGCAATAGATGTTACAGATTTTGAATAGCAGGCCTCTGTTGATCCGAATCCGTTCTAAAAATTCCTTTTCGTCAATCGTTTTTCTCATCCTTATCCGTGTTGTTTATTAATGATTCGCTAGATACAAAGAAAAATCACACTCACGACAAAAAAACAAACACTTTTTATGATTTTTTCCAGAGAAAGAGTGTCTTACCCGTTTTTAAAAAGAGAAAACATCACTTTGCCGATCTCATTATAATTGGAAAAAGGAGATAATAAGAATTAGTTCCACTCAAACTGCTGGAGTTGTCACAATACTTTTAAATCTGAAATAACTTGTCCTATGAACGAGAACCCCAATCATAAGGGGAATATAGTATGCCACTAACAACAGAGCAGGATAAACCACCGGAATTAATTCAAAGAGTGAAGCCACAAATAGTAAGGATATTACCCCAACCCCTACAAAGAAATACAAGTCCGGCATAGCACTTTTTATTAAAACCGTGTGCACATCGCTTTCCTTTATATTTATCAACTTTTCACCACTGCACCAATCCAATTTAGCTAATAAGCGATGTTCACCTATCGGCAAATCAATACAGATAGAAGCATTACGCTTCAGCACATACTCTTCTCCGTCAACAAACACATGAATTGACCGAAAGATAGCATCACGTTTTCTTTTTAATATTAATGTCCCCATTGTCTTTCGTTGGATTTACAGGAATCTTGCAACAAATATATAAAATTTATCACAAAAAGATAATAAGCAAAAGACATCTCTTCGAATTACTTATAACTTCCTCATTACAATGCCTCAATGAATTTTCATATTTGAAAAACAGAAGGCGCCAATAACTAACGTATGTCGCGACCATAACTTCCGTTAGTTATTGCGGTAACTAACGTTAGTTATCATGACAACTAACGTTAGTTTCTCCTGTGACATACGTTAGTTACCGCTGCGACATACGGTTGATTGTAGTTCCCTAAGAAAAGTAGACTACTTTCTCCTTATGGCTGATACAAGTTGACTTGGATTTAACTTAAAACTAAAATCGGTTAACCGATTTTTTGCAATCACTAAAAGGAGTAGACTTTTGTTCCTAAAGTCAACTTCTTCATCTTTGATGCAAATATACGGCTTCCTTTATAAATTCATAATAAAAAACAAATAAATTCACCAGCAGGTGTAGGTATAGGCTCCCTCTTTCTGAGCCATTTTGATAGGTGTATCCATATTCAGACTTCTGTGAGGGCGTTCATAATTATAGTAATGTACAGCCCTGTCGACAGCAGTTCTGACCTGTTCAATGCATGTAAATCTGTATGCATTGAGAAACTCCCCTTTCAAAATACCGTTCACCCTTTCCGCAATGGCATTGTCTTTTGGATCTCCGCTCTGGGTCATACTGATGGCTATAGCATGTTCTTTCAGTATATCGGTATACTCATACGAGGCATATTGGACACCCCTGTCAGAATGATGTATGCAGCCTTTTTCCCGGGGGATACTTCCCAGTCGGCACAAAGCTCTCTCCAACGCCTTTATCGTGTTGCCTGATTCCAAGGTCTGCCCCACATAGTAGCCGATGATGCTGCGGCTATATACATCCGTCACGATAGAGAGAAAACAGAATCTATCTCCGATGCGGATATAGGTGATATCACTGACTATTACCTGACCGAAATACGTGACGGCAAGTCCCTTGATGAGATTATCATAAAGCGGATATGGATGTTCTGAGTCGGTGGTTCTACATCTTCGTCTCTTTTTGCGAAGGGTTAGCTTATGGGTATAAAGAACGTCCATGAAGGCGTCACGTCCCATACAATATTCAGATGGATATTCCTGACTGTATTTGTACCAGAGTTTTTCTCCGCCCATGCCCGGGCAGTTTTCGCGTTCGCTCAGGACAAAGTCTACAACCATTCGTTCTTTTATCAGGCGCAAGAGTAAATGGTTCGTCTCCTTATAATAGGCTTGCTTAGAATGGCCAAACAGGTTGCAGAGATATACGATGGTCTTCTTTTTCTCTGCATGAAGCCTTTTCACTGTTTGGCGCCAGATTTTTTTCTGATCTCGATCTTAAGCTCTTCCTCAGCTATGTCTATCAGAGTGTTGAGAGCTAAATTACGATCCTTCTCGAATTCAAGTTCGCTTTCTTTCAATTTCAACTGCCTGCGAAGATTTTCAATCTCCTGCCCCGATTCTTCATTTTTCATCTTGTGGACGATTGGTTTACCTGCAAAGATACGAATCCATGGCAATATCGTACCATAACCCTTGATCGAATATTTACGCATGAGATCGCACAAACGCGCACCCTGCAGATATTCGTTCACCACTGAAAGCTTGAACTCTTTGGAATAATGAACACGCTTCTTTCTTGATAATTCCATTTTTTTACTTTTTAAAGAGTCAACCTATATCAGGGTAGGACAGATTTTTGGCACTCGGTACGTGTCATACCCCGAAAAGGGAAGTGGCGTAGGTGCGGATACCGGTGTGACTGATGTGTGGGGAGAAATCGTTTAGTGTTGTCTTATTTTATCAAAAGTGCCGCATGTGCCGCATTGAAATCCTATAAACTCTATATTTTTTTTATCAGCATATGGAACGTTTATCATTATGATACTATTATTATAAGAAATATAATTACATAAATTTAAAAATAAAAAAAATTAAAGAGAAGGGAATCCTATGCGGCACATGCGGCAGGGGTATGTCGATTTTCAAATTCGTAGCATATTGTGACTGCGATTTTTGAGTTGACCAGTTTTTTTCCCATTTTCCCAAAAAGTGAGATATGCGCTATAAAAGTGTGATAATAACTATTTTTCATATTGATACACAATAAAGGCTTGCAATGATAATTTGATATTCATGCAAGCCTTTATATTATAATTTGCTTTTTTTGCAAAAAGAGCCATTTACCCCTTTATTCCCGTTTTTTGCAAAAACGATTTAAAAACTGGTCAGAAAGGTAATAGGCTATCATTTGTAAGGTTTATTCCTCTTTCGTTTCGAATATATTCATCATAAAGTTTTTGGGCTTCTTTGAATTTCCCATCTGTCTGATCCAGAAACTCGCGCGCTTTGCAGATATCTGCAATCTTGGCATTGTCGCCCGCTACGAGTATCTCTTTCGGCACGAATTTGTCGAAAAGGACATCCAGATAAGTAGTGGTACTTTTATACTGAACGCAGTACTCGGCTTGTTCGGTCGTGAGCAAGTGGCAATAATAATCTTTAGACTTACGCGTCTTAACAAAGGGGTATTCTTTGCGGGCAAGCATTTTGCCCATTCTTATTTGTGCGGCTTTGTCTATAACGGTTTCGGGGAAGAAGAATTTCATTCGCTGCAATATTTCGACTGCGGTATGCGTTTTTCGTTGCTTACAGTTGCCGGGATATTTGCGCACATATTCCACCAGAAAATCGTACTCGGCGTTGTTATCTTCGAACTGGAAATTGTAGGCGGAGAGTTCTTCCTGCTCCTCGGCGGTGAAGTAGTATTTGAAGCCCGTGTCGTACAGATGGATGACTTGGGCGAAGAGTTGCTCGTAGTCTACCTGATAACTCATATCGACACTGGTGACTTCGAACACGTGGAAACGGCGGTTGCCCGAGGGATCGCTCATGAAATTGGTACTGTTGCACGTGGCGATGAACGAGGCGCGGTGGGGATGGAGGTGTCCGAAGCGGTCGTAGTTGATGCGGAAGTCCACTAACTTGCGGGTGATGAGCTCCTTGAGTTCGCGCATCTCGTCGCGCTTGAAGTGGTTGAGTTCGTCGATGCTGATGACCAGACACGTGGAGAGCTTCTCGATGGAGTCTTTTTCGGCTTGCACCATGCCCTGATGGATGGCTTGCTGTAGCTCGGGCGGCAGTATGCTGTCCACGAAAAAGGTTTTGCCTATACCGCCGCCGGCACTGTAGAGTACGATGACGATGTGGTTGGTGATGTTGTCGTCGCGGTAGGACTTGATCATGCCCACGTACCACATGGTGAGTAGTCGCCGGAAGCGGTCGGGGTCGTTGGTGCAGACGGAGTCGGCAAAGCGGCCGATATGGTCGCATCCGTCCCATGCGGGAAGTCCCTCAAGATAGGTTTCTACGGGGTCGTAGGGCGGAGTGAAAGGCGAATTGACCAGTTCGTGCACCTGTTTGGCGTTCATAGGATGCCCCATTTCTCTGAGCCGCAGGGCGAAGTGATTTTCGAGGTTGTCGTCAAACTCTTTGTAGTGCTCCTTACCGGTGAGCTTGCGGTCGGTGCGGCGGCAGTATTCGATTCTCAGCGAGAGCAGGTTCTTGCGCAGCCAGACGGTGCGCTGTATCTCTACTTGCAGGTAGATGTGCTTCATGAGCGGGGCAAACAGTTTGGTGGTGGCGTGCTCGGCGCGGTTGTTGTCGTAGGCGCTCTTCACCGTACTTTCCACTTCGGCGGTAGGGAGCGGCGTCACAACCGTTTTCTCGAACGACGCGTCGGTCTCTATCTCGATGATTTTGTACATGGAGCGCGGAATGATCACTAGGGCTTTATCGCGGGGTATGCCATACTTGTTGAGTTCGCACGCCGCCTTGTAGATGAAGTCGTTGCGGCTGCCGTCCTTGAATCGGTCGCCCGCGCTATAGAGGTTTTTGCAGATGATGACGAAGAGGGCGTCCAGGCGATCTTCGCTGGCACGTGTGAGTGTGAGGAGCGATTCGAGGTTCTCTTTCGACTTGCCTTCGAACAGATACGTAGGCGGTTTGGCGGTGGCGGTAGGCTCGCTCTCCTCTCCTTTGGCTTCCCCACGCAACGAGCAGGTGGCGGCATCGAAGTTCACCACCACTACGATCTGGGGTTGCGGATTGCAGTAGGCGTCGGGATCGTACGAAAGGAAGCAGATGCGCATGGGGTCGCGGCCGGTGGTGTCGACGTCGTAGCCGTAGCACTGGCGGAAGGCTTCTACCACGTAGTCGTAGGCGGCATGATGGAGCGCCTCGTAGGTAGGCCAGTCGGTGGGCACTTCGCCCGATTCGGTAGTGTAGCTGATGAATATTTTCACGCCGTTGCCGCTGGGACTGATGTTGAAGTAGTGCACGATGGAGTCTTTACGCAAGTGGGCGGTGAGGTCGGCCAGTTGTTGAGGTTCCAGTTTGTCCACGTCGAGCACCAGCCGGCACAGTCCGCGGCGGAAGCCTTCTTTCTTGCGTTGCCCCTCGAACACGGCGCCCACGATGACAGCGGGGAGTGAGCGTTTGAGGGTGGCGCATCGCTCCTTATCGCCCTCGGCGGCTGCTTGCCGAATGGCTTCTATCTGCGTGCGCACGAATCCCGTGGTGGTGAGTTCATGGTACTTGGTTAAGGTAATGGTGCCCTGTACTTTCGAGATGGAAGGGCAGTAAGTCATCTCGAACGGCGGCGTTTGGCCGATTGAATTTTCACTCATTGTTTAAAATTAAAAGGTTAATAACTGAAATGGAAGTCATTCTACTTGTCGAGCAATCGAAAAAACTTCCGAAAAATAAACACAAAGCGATTCTAAGGGCTGTTGCTACATGCGTGCAGCAACAGCCTTGACTGATGAATACCGACTGTGCCACCTCAAGAGGCGGCGGCGGTTTGTAACGAAAAAAAAGGGGGATGAGACTCTACCTCAAAAAGAGTTCAGAGCGTGTAGTTTGAACTTCTCTTCTTTTTATCAAGGCGTCCCGAGGTGTTTCACGATAATATGCACATCGATGGGACGATAGATATGAGCATATTTATTGTATCCTACCTCTTCTAACTCTTGAACAAGATTCGGATTGAAATTGATCCAGCGTCGTAAGGTTTGCAACGCCCCACTAGCCGATAAATGACTGTTGTAACACATGGCTAACTCTGTTTTGCCCATCGCACGTATTTTAAATTCTTTACTCATAAATTAAATTTTAAGATTTCTACAAAGATATAAAATAACATAACATATATGACATTAAAATAGAGTCAAATCAGCTAAAATTAGCTAACAAGATACTTAATACATTGCAATTGCTATCATATAAGATAGCAGATATCACATAACAAATGTTAATTTAGTGTATTGGCGAGACCAAAGTTATTGTAAAGTATCAGATCTGCATACCGCCCCTTAGGCATTGATTATCTTTGTAATACTCTTCGAAGAATTGTACAATATAGCACTTATTATTCACCTTAAAAACAATGATGTATTATGTCTAACGTCTGTTATTCGTTGGTTAAGCGTCCAAACCCATTAAAAAAGAACGCGCCCAAGAAGTTTTATGCCGTGGTGCAGAAAAGCGGCAACATGAGTTATGAGAAATTAAAAGAGGATATCTCTTTCAGTACGACCTGTACGCCGGGAGAGGTGTCGCTGATTGTCGAAACCCTGCTCCGCTACATTCGCGAAGGACTGAAAGCGGGTCAAAGTATCTATCTGGACAAGTTCGGACAGTTCCGCCTGTCATTCTCGAGCAAAGGAGCGGAGAGCGCCAAAGACTTCAACACCGATCTGATTCATGGTCTCCGAGTGGTGTTTCATCCATGCAAGGAGCTGAAGCCCGAACGCAAAAATATCGTGTTCGAGAAGAAAGCGACTGTCACCGAACAGAAAGCTCTGCTCAAAGCGCAGCTTAAAGAGGGTAATACCGGTGGTAACACCGGAGGAAATACTGGAGGCAATACCGGCGGCGATAAACCGGGCGACGAGTCTATGGATTAAATCTTCATTTCTTTGTGTGGACAAAGAAACAGAAGCAAAGAAAACCACCGGCGCATTACAATATAGCTAACAAATAATTGGTTTAGAGCTTGAAATTTGTAAACGCCCTCCTAACGTCGGTTGAACGGGTACAAATTTGTAAGCTCTCTCCCTAATCATTTGTTTAGCTATTGTAATGAAGCCGGAGAGCCTCCGGATTTGGACTTGGATTGGACGCAATTAGACATAGTTAGTACCACAGAGTACTGTTTGATTGAAAGTGTTTGTATTGTCCACTCCGTGTCCAATCCTCTCTGCCCGGCTTCAGACCGATACGGAATGAGACAAGTAAAGATGCGCCGGTGCTTCTTTTGCTTCGTTTTCTGACCAAACAGAAAATGAAGACTCTAAATTAAGTAAATAATCAATTAAAACGATAGTATTATGAAATCAATATTTCTGAAAATAGTAGATTGCATTCTAGCAGTCGTTCCTTTCCTCAAGAAGAAGGATGTGAAGGAGATTCGAGAATTCTCCGATATGGTGGCGGGACAATTGGATTTCCTCGTGGGGGAACTCCGTAAGGTGCTTGACGACTACTGCGAACTCTCCGCCAAAATGCGTGAAATGCATCAGGAGATACTTTCTTTGCGTAAGAAACTTGAAGAAGCGTTTTCGAAAGTTTAATTTTTAATCTTCTTATTTTTAAATCTTCATTTCTTTGTATGGATTAAATTTTCATTCTTCTTTGTGGTTCGAGTCTTCATTTTCTGGGTGGCCAGAAAACGAAGCAAAAGAACCACCGGCGCACCACAATATAGCTAACAAATAATTGGTTTAGAGCTTGAAATTTGTAAACGCCCTCCTAACGTCGGTTGAACGAGTACAAATTTGTAAGCTCTCTCCCTAATCATTTGTTTAGCTATTGTGATGAAGCCGGAAGCCTTCGGACATGGACCTATACTGGACTTGGATTAGACGTAATAAACAGAATTAACGTCATTGAGTTCTGTTTTGACTTAAAGTCTTGCATTGTCCACTCCGTGTCCAATCCAGTAGCCCGGCTTCAGCTTTACGTCTCGATGGAGTGTCGAGGATGAAGTCGATAAATCCATTTCGTTCAAAGGAGGAACGACTGCGTTAATGGATTTGCGGCTTCAGGCCGATACGGAATGAGACTGGTAAAGATGCGCCGGTGGTTCTTTTGCTTCGTTTTCTGGCCATCCAGAAAATGAAGACTCTAAAAAGATAAATAGAAAAAATAAATAATAGAAATAACTATGATGACAGATACAAAACCAATTGAAGAAGCCGTGGGTGGCAACCCAACCATATTACGAGATATAGAACTGATAGTGATTCATTGCTCCGCTACACGAGTAAACCGTGACTTCACTGCACGCGATGTAGATACAGCGCACCGCTACCTCGGTTATTCCAGATGGGGATACCACTACTATGTGCGGAAGAGCGGAAGGATAGAACGCATGCGCCCAGAGCAAGACATTGGCGCTCACTGCTACGGACACAATAGAGAATCGATAGGAATATGCTACGAGGGCGGCGTGGACGAGAACGGTAAAGCCGCCGATACACGCACGGTGCAGCAATCCATAGCTATGCACGAGCTGGTGCGCCAACTATGGACACGCTATCCGCAGGCACGAGTAGTAGGACATAGGGATCTATCTCCCGATCTGAACGGCAATGGCATCATAGAGAAGCACGAACGCATCAAGGAATGCCCCTGCTTCGATGCTATTCCCGAATTTGAGAGACTACGCAAGTGAGGGACTCTAGAGAAAAAATAAAAGGTGATAATCCATCAGGATTATCACCTTTTATTGTGATTTTATATCTTACAAAAAAGATTAAGCCTCAGCGACAACCTCGAAAGGAACCTCAACAGAAACTTCTTTGTGCAATTTGACAGTAGCGGTATAGTTACCAACTTCTTTAACAGATTCTTTGATGATGATAGTCTTACGATCGATCTCCAAGCCAAGCTTAGAAAGTTCGTCAGCAATCTGAATGTTAGTAACAGATCCGAAGATAGTGCCGGTAGAACTAACTTTGGTTTTGATAACCAAAGCTACCTCTCTCAACTTAGCAGCTATTTCTTCAGCATCTTTCTTGATCTTCTCCAACTTATGAGCACGTTGTCTCAAGTCTTCGGCAAGCACTTTGCGTGCAGACGAAGTAGCGATAATGGCTTTACCTTGTGGGATAAGATAATTACGGCCATAGCCTGATTTTACCTTTACAATATCGTTTTTGTAACCCAAATTGGTTACGTCTTCTTTCAAAATTACTTCCATACTACTTCCTCCTTATTTCATCAAATCGGTTACATAGGGGAGCAATGCCAAGTGGCGAGCTCTCTTTACAGCTTTAGCAATCCGGCGTTGGAACTTCAAAGAAGTACCAGTGATACGGCGGGGAAGAATCTTACCCTGCTCGTTCAAGAATTTCTTCAAAAATTCAGGATCTTTGTAGTCGATGTACTTTATACCGTTCTTTTTGAAACGGCAATATTTCTTCTTCTTAACATCCACCGATGGCGGAGTTAGATATCTGATTTCAGATTGAGATGTATTATTCTGTTCCATAATTAAGCCTCCTTTTTAGATTTCAAACTTCTTCTCTTTCCTGCATACTCAGCAGCATACTTATCCATCCGGAAGGTAAGGAAACGGATAACACGTTCGTCACGGCGGAAGTTCAGTTCCAATTTAGCAACTACGGATGGGTCTGCATTGAATTCGACTAGCTGATAAAATCCTGTCGTCTTTTTTTGGATAGGATAAGCTAATTTCTTCAATCCCCAATTCTCCGTATTGATGATCTCTGCGCCCTCTGTCTGGAGGATGCCTTTGAATTTCTCTACCGCTTCCTTCATCTGTTCATCAGACAAAACGGGAGTCAAAATGAAAACGGTTTCGTATTGGTTCATACTTTTAAATTTGTTATTTGTTTAAAATGCGAGTGCAAAGGTAGTTATTTTCTGCAAAGCCACAAAAAAAATGAATATTTTTATTCAAACGAGCGCAACAATCACAGAAAATAATTACATTTGCAAATGTTGTCTAAACAATAAATCAATATGGTCTTATGAAATGTCAATACACTTTCGACATGCACCTGGTATTCGCCATGATGAATGGCCGGGTATCGGCAGTACTTAACAGAAGTCTTTATCGGAACTTCAGGGCAAATAGCATCGATATCAGTCCCGAGCAATGGACTGTTTTGCTTTATTTATGGGAGAAAGACGGGGTTACGCAACAAGAGTTGTGCAACGCCACCTACAAGGACAAACCCAGTATGACGAGACTTATCAACAACATGGAGCATCGCAATCTGGTGCGCCGCGACTCGAACAAAAAAGATCGACGCGTGAATCTGATTCATCTGACAGAGGTGGGCAAAGGGCTGGAAGCGAGGATGCGAATCATTACTTCGCGCACACTGAAAGAAGCGCTAAAAAACATTTCGACAGAGGACCTCAATACTTGCCAGATGGTGCTGCGTAAAGTATTTGACAACTGCATGGAAGAAAGCAAATAGCTATCTGAGTTATTTTTTTCTCGGACAACATCGAAAAGATTCCAGGGCATTGCTATGCGCATTCACGGAAAGAGAAAGCCGCCTACCGGCAGACACCGCAGGCGGCTATATATCTTGTTGGAACGGGGAGGAAGAGGATTGGGCAAGTGGATAAAGGATGACTACTACAAATGGCTTGTCCGTCCTAAGGATGACGCTCAGATAATGCTTAGGGTGATCTCCCTAGAAATGTGTATTGTCTATAAATCGTATATAATTTTTAACGCTGTTGAATGTTGCATCAATAGATATATAATATTATCTTTGTGCTTGTAACTGTAGAATTAAATTATGAAAACAAAATTGCAATTTATAGCTATTGCCTTATTATTAGCTGTATCAACTCTTGTGTCATGTAATAAATCAGATGACTCCATTCAAGAATTAAAATTTTCGGTAAATGAACCTGAGGTACATACTGATGGTACTGAATATTCATTTGGTATTACATCGGGTGGGGGTGTCTACAAGGCTGAAATCTGCCCCTTAAATTCGTATGATAAGTATGCTACTGCTACTGTATCAGGCAAGACTGTCACCGTAAAACTCGTGTCAGAAAGGACTAAACTACAAGTTACAGACCAATACGGGCAACAAAAAGATTTAATAATTAGGACTACAAACAGCTCTTTGCAGGCGATAAGCTTTGATATTGCTATGGGATATGGATTTCAAAACAGAGGCAAGTTTGAATGGGGCTCAGGAGAGGGATATTCCATATTGAAGAGTATTAATCCAGAGAATGCCGAGCTGATGATTAAAGAGAATGGAGAATATGTCGCCAACAGCTTATGTCCGGGGAGTACTGTATTCGTCGTTAAAGACAGTCGGGGGACGGTTAATTTTGTACGTGTCACTTCATTCATGGGATGGAATTTAGAAAATGATAATCTATCCGTTGATGTAGAATCTGGCTTTCAATATACGTTTATTCTTAAATGGGGCGAAGGAAAAGTTAGAGTCTCAGATTGTTCAGCGGAGTTAAAAAATCCGTGGCTTCTAATACAGGATGAAAATGAGTTTCAAAGAAATAAAGTGTTGCAGGTTTGTGCCAATGAGGGTTCTACCGGCAAGTTCTTTGTGGAGCTTACTGACGCTGCAAACAAAAAAGCTATAATAACATTAAACGCCCAAATTAAAACAAAAAACAATTAATTCCAATAAACGCAGATATAGGTGTTGTTTGGATTTTAGTTGTTGTAGGTGTTGCCTACAGATAGCAGCAAAATAAATGTCATGCATCTACTCTTTTGAGGGAGTGCCAAATTAGGTCTACCGATAAAACATAGAAAAAAATCACGCCAAGATTAAACGCACCCTTTAAATATAAACAAAACTGTTATGTTTATAGAGCCAACATCGGGTATTTGTAATATATTTTAAGGAAAGTCGTACAAAACGATCTTAAAGCGCTATATTTGTAACGTTATTCAAAATAATTACTATTACAACTTTTATGAAGAATTATAGATTAGGGATTCCTTTAACCTTTGTTTTTTTACTTTATTGCTGTATTTCTATTTCTGCAAATAATGTTATTAAAAAAAAGAAAGGGAAAGTAGAAATCCAAAAAGTAGAGGAAGGGTCGAATTATGACAAGTTATTTAAGGAAAAACACGAAACTGCGAAAGGACTTTTCTCTCTGCATAAAGTGAAAGACAAACTTTATATAGAACTTCCTCTCTCTTTGTTGAATCGTGATATGTTGTTGGGCTCGACAGTCAGTGAAGTAAGTGATAATGGAAATGCGATTATAGGATCAAAACCGACAGACCCTATTCACTTTAAGTTTCAAAAGTTAAATAATAAAATATGTATTAACCGAGTTCAGTCTGATTTATATTTAGCAGATAATGGACAACAGCTACAAGCAGCTATCGAGAAGAGCACTATAGGAGCCATACTTGCAGCTTTTCCTATAGCTGCTTACAACAAAGATAGTACGACAGTTGCATTTGACGTCAGTGATTATTTCGTTAGTGACAATCCGTTACTGACACCCTTTGACGAGAACAGTGTTTATGTGAACAAAACTAGGAAGAGAACGACGAACTTTCAAAAGAGTAAATCGTATATCGATCAAATCAAAGCTTTCAGCGATAATGTTTCTATCAGAAGCTGTTTGAGCTACACCTATTCTATTACAAGTACGAAGGAAGGGACCTTATTTGAGGATGAACCGTTTACGGCTTTTGTCACTCGTTCTGTAATGCTCCTGGACAGCATTCCTTATCGTCCCCGTATTACAGACAGCCGAATAGCTATATTTCCTACACAAAAGATGAGCTATTCTTCTACAGGGCAGCGTGCGAAAATAATCTATTATGCGAATCGTTGGAAATTAGTACCTAAAGATTCGGCAGCTTTTGCCCATGGAGAAAAAGTAGAACCGATAAAGCCTATTGTGTTTTACGTAGACAGCTGTTTCCCTGACAAATGGAAGAAGTATATCAAAGAAGGTGTTGAACAATGGAATGAACTCTTTTCGGAAATTGGATTTAAGAATGCTGTTCATGCTTTAGACTTCCCGAAGAATGATACAATTTTCGATCCTGACAACATTAAATATTCTTGTATTCGTTATGCTCCTATTTCTATTGAGAATGCGATGGGACCATCATGGATCGATCCGCGAAGTGGAGAGATTATCAGTGCTTCGGTCTATGTTTATCACGACGTGATTAAATTGCTCAACAACTGGTTGTTTGTTCAGACAGCTCAGACAGATAAGCGAGTAAGACATACCGTAATACCCGAAGCAATTATAGGAGATGCACTTCGATATGTAATTTCTCACGAAGTTGGTCATTGTCTAGGCTTCATGCATAATATGAGTGGTTCATCTGTTATACCTGTAGATTCGCTTCGTTCTCCATCATTTACTAAAAAATATGGTACTACAACATCGATTATGGATTATGCCCGTTTCAACTATGTAGCCCAACCAGGTGATTTTGAAAAAGGAGTGCAACTGACCCCTCCGCGTTTCGGAATATATGATCATTTCTTGATAAAATGGAATTATACTCCACTGCCTCAAGCAAAAACTTCCCAAGCGGAATACGCCATTACCTCGCGCTGGATCAGTGAACTTTCGGACAATCCTGCATATCGATATGGAAAGCAGCAATCAGAGGTTGTAGACCCCAAATCGCAGACAGAAGATTTAGGTGACGATGCAATAAAGGCTAGTAACTATGGTATTAAAAACTTGAAATATATTTTGAGCAATTTAAATGCTTGGGTCAATAAAGAAGATAGCGATTATTCTTATCGAAAAGATATCTTTAACGCCATACTTACGCAATATTATACCTATCTCTTCCATGTCTATGGCTATATAGGCGGAGTATACCTAAATGAAAAACATGTAGGAGATAAAGTTGAAAGTCTGGTCAGCGTTCCAAGCGAGAGACAAAAAGCTGCGGTAGCGTTTATGCTGAATCAGTTATCTTCTACCGAATGGCTTGACAATCAATCCGTGTTGCACAACCTTCCGCTTGTGGGCTCCCCAGCCGATTATATGCGACAGTTAATTATGAAAATTATTTTAAGTGCTCCAGAAAAGGTTGAATACTCTGCATTAAAATCGAAAGCAAAGAACCCCTATACCATGCAGCTCTGCATGAACGATATTTATGAATATATTTGGAAACCGACAATTGAAAACAAGAAGTTGAACGCGATACAGCGTAGGCTACAAACGCTTTTTGTGAAACAGTTGGCCAGCGGTGCGGGAATAAAGTTTGCCAAAGATACCAAATCGTTAGCTATTGACGAACAGTTGCAAGAGCACAAAGATGGATGCTGTTTAAATGACAGTAGAGAATTGAATGCTTATCAATCAATATCCGGCTACAACGAACCATTGCAAGACTATTTTGTACCTAAGAGCAAAGATAGTATTTATTATGGATACTATTTACGGATTCTAAAGCTATTAAAGAGTCATATCGGCCATCCGGACCAACAAACATCTTTTCATTATCAACTCTTAATCCATCAAATGACCAATGCGCTTAACTAACTATCCTATATTCCATCATTCATTCTCATTTATTGTCATTTGCTTAATGACAGTGATACTCCCTTGCTCGGTTTTAGCACACAAAAAGCCAACGAAAGAAAAGGAGCTAAGCAACTATGAGAAGCTATTTAAAAACAAAAAGTATACATCGGCAAAGGGACTTTTCACGTTTCACTTGATTGACGATAAACTCTATGTGGAACTGCCACTTAGCATACTAAACAAGCCATTCCTAGTAGGAACTAGTATTGAGGAAGTTAGTGACCCACAAGAATCTTCAATTGGTCAGCATTTGGCAAAACCAATACGTGCCTTTTTTCAGCAAAGAGATTCTGTTGTTGAATTTTGTCGTTCACAAACGCCTATATTAGCCGAACATTCAGAAAAGATACGGACTGCGGTACAAAAGAGTTCTATCGCTCCTATTTTGGAAACATTCCCTATCAAGGCATACACTGATTCATCGGTGGTCTTCGACATGACATCTTTTTTGTTCAAAGATGATCCACAACTCACACCAATGGATCCAAAAGCTTTCAATAGTATGGATGGTTGGGTCATTCGTAAAATGAACTTCAGCAAGGAACGATCATTGATTAGTACGGTTTCTGCAACTTCTGAAAGTGTCTCAGTAACATGCTGTATGAGCTATGATGAATCAATGAGCGTACTGGGACTTTTCTCTTCCGGTAAGAAAAAGCCTTTTACGGCTTTTGTCAAACGTACTTTTTTGCAACTACCAGAACAAAATACTTATGAGCCGCTTTTAGCCGATAAGCGAGTGGGAACATTGACAACTACCGTTTATCAATATTCAGGAGATCAGCAAGGTAGCAAAAAAATAGCTTATGCTAGTCGTTGGAATTTGAAAGAACGTCCTTTGGTTTTGTATGTAGATACTTTATTCCCCTCTGATTGGCAAAATAGCATTCAGCAGTGTGTAAAACAATGGAACGGCGCTCTCGTAAAGGCAGGCGTTCGAAATTCTATTCAATTGAAACCTTACGAGAAAGAGATGGATCCAAATGATATTCGTTATTCCTGCATTCATTACGTACTTACTCCAAGCAATGCGATCACTGATAATGTTTGGATGGATCCTGCCAATGGAGAAATAATAGCTGCCAATATCTATGTGCCTCACAATTTTCCACAAATTGTGCAACGTAATATGTTCCTTCAGACAGCAGCTTTCAATCCTACAGCCCGGAATATCCAACTATCTGATAAAGACGTAGCTCCTGCCTTAACAACTCAGCTGCTCCGGTCTATAGGCCATTGTTTGGGATTGAGCGATAATATGGCTGGTTCTATTGCTTTCCCTACGGATTCATTGCGTTCTGCCTCGTTTACCTCGCAAAATGGCTTAAGTGCATCGGTAATGGACAAACTTCCATTCAACTATTTGTTGTCTTCGCAAGAGAATAACAAAGGAGTTTTGCTCACACAACAAAGCATAGGCAGCTACGATAATGATGCGATTCGTTGGCTTTATGGACCAGAAGGAAGTCCAGTACCCGCTTTTTTATATAGTCGCCCACAACCGCGAAACGCTTACTATGACCCCAGAGGTATGTCTGGCGACTTAGGAAATGATGCGATCAAGTCTGTGCAGTATGCTTTCAATAATTTGGCAGTTCTCGTCAAAAATGCAGATAAATGGCTCGATAGTCAGGATGAAGATTATTCCTATCGCGAAGAGCTTTATGGACACCTGCTTAATCAGACAAGTGAATATGTGACACACGTTCTTCAACAAGTTGGAGGTATTTATCTCAATACAAAACAAGCTAACGATTCAGTACCAGCCTATCAACCGGTATCAAAAGATTTGCAACGTAAGTCTTTTTGTTGGATGATGGACCAAATAGAGAAGATGGATTGGCTCGATGACAATGCTTTGATTGAACATTCCGGATCTGTTGGAAAGGTATCCGATTATGCGCAGAAATTTTTCGGGAATTTTATCTTTGTACAACTGAATGCCATGACCTTGAGCGAAAGCAAGTCAAACAATCCTTATACACAGCCCGAAGCTGAATCTGATGTAGAGAACTTTATTCTACAAGAGACCAAGGCGGGGAAAGTACCAAGCGAATTAAAACGATTTCTACAAAATAGGCTCGTGGATTTCCTTATTTCAGGTTCTAATATCCAACCCTCTTCGAAAGAGACAACAGACAACGGCCCTATTTCCTTTGTAACGAGTCCTGAATACAGTTCAATATGGTATGAAAAATTGCTAAATTTAAAAAAGACCTATAGCAAAGCTGTTTTATCTGCTCCGACTCAAGAATTGAAAGATGAATATGCCTATCGGGAATATACGATTAATAAAGCAATGAAAAATAGATAATTGGCAGCTACTGTCTTCGTCCCTTTGAAAGACGTTTTATGCCTAGATCTGTGGACTCCGTGTGCAGTAAGCAGACTAAACATCTTATAGGCAGGTATTGAGAAGTACCGGAACCTGACAGCAAACAACTACCGTTAATAAAAAAGAGAGCGATTTTGACACGCTCTCTTTTTTATTAACGGTAGTTGACAGTTTTCTATTTATCTGCTCTTGTAAATTTATAGGTTAGTCCAAAGTATGTAGGATCAAACCCATAACTGTCGTAGGTGATTGAGAAGAAATCAGTTGGCACATATTCATGAAAATAGATATTAATATTATCCTCATCGATTTGGTCGAATCCGATAAATACAGTTGCAAGACTGTTTTTGGTAGCCGAGAAAAGCTTGTTTACTCCCGCAATCTTAAAATAGGGAATATCCAACTCAGCCCAAGTCGAAAAGTCTAAGAATCCCTTCTCTACATGATCAAACACGACGGTATGTTCTGCACCGCAGAAGAAATTCTTTAAATCTCCTGTCAAATGAGGAATGATTCGATCGCCTTGACCATCGCTTACAAACTCTAAGTAGTCGGATGCTCCATTCTTTTCGGGTAAAAGTCCGACATATTCGGCTTCAGGAATCTCCAATGCAACGAAAGCATCTTTATTGGTGATACCAACAGGTTTCCACTTACCCACAAGATCAGAAAACTTGAGTTGAGAAAGTACACATTTAAAGGTTGCATAACTTCCCAGAAAATAGAATTCACTATTTTGCGTAGGCGATTTCAATTTTAATGTGAAATACTTACCGGTAGGATTATCCCCAGCGCCCCCATCGGGTATTTTAATATTGATTGTCGCCTTATTATCTCCTGCAGGGATAACGAATTCTTTTGCGCCAGCCTTGATTTCAAATTGTTTTCCTTGAATAGCTGTCCCTCCATCCAATATTTCGAAAGGAATATGGATATCTTCCGAGGCTCTAAAAGATGTACCGGTTATCTCGCCTTTTAGCTGGACTGTAACATTAATATCCGAAAGCAGTCTGCCATTTGCAGTATAGAAGCTATACATAATCTTCTCTTTTGCTTCAACAGGGATCATTGCAATATTCTTACTTCCAAGCGAATACTTTTCGGAAGGAGCAATAGAAACACGTATTTCCTGCCCTTCGGTCAAATTATCTTTAGGTGTAATGACCAACGTTGCTTTTGTCTCACCAGCTTTAATAATGAACTTTTCGGCAGAAATCGTATAATCTTTATCTTTAATAGCACTTCCAGTTAATTGAATAGGGACTTCGAGGTCTTGTTCGGGAGCCACCGAAGCACGAAGTTCAATTTCCAAAGAAGATGAAGCAGGCAGAATATAAATGGAACGACTAAACGAAAGGCTTAAGCCGCCATTCGACTCTTTACTACACGATGATAATCCAATCAGTAATAAAGTCAATAGTGTAAGTATATTTAGATATTTTTTCATACTCTCAAAATTGAATAACTATTTATTAACTGCTTCATTATATTCGTTTGTCCTATCGGCTACCTCTTGGCGTTCGGCATCGGTTAGAATCGTTCCTTTAGGCAACAAATAGGCGTCGGTTACATTTTCCGTTCGCGGTGTCGTCTCACTTGGAGAATCACATGCGAAAAAGACGGTGCCTGCGCCTATCAGCGTTAGTACAACAAGTGTAGAATATATAATTTTTTTCATATTTTATTCTTATTAATAGTTATTCTGTGTAACCTGGATTCTGGATGATAAGTCCCGGATAAAGATCGACATCATTTTTATAAATAGGGAAAGTATACAGACTTTTTGTAATGACATACTTTCGTCCATCTGAAGCCACCCAAAACTCGGGACAGCCATTGCGTTTTAGTTCGAACCAACGATCTCCTTCCATGAATAGCTCTTTGCGACGTTCGCAAAGTATTGCAGACATCAGCTTGGTCAATGGCTGACCAGTCGCATCTGTCGTAATTGCCTCTTTGTATACCTCAGGCAGATTATCCTCCGTATAAGCTATATAGTTTTTGTCGATTCTTTTAGAACGCAAATCGTTCAGGTAGAATAATGCCTTTTTCGCATCTTCTTTGTGTGCGTAAGCTTCTGCGACATCTAGACAAAGTTCCTCACTACGCAGACGAGAAAGAATCATTTTTGTTGGAATACGCTTCTTATCATAAGCTTCAGCGACACGTATATCACCTTGTTCTTGAGCAAACAAATTCACTAAATTCTTTGATACAGGACGGTTTTGTACGTCAGTCTTAGAAGATAGGAAATCCATGCTACCGAGATCATCTTCGACGGTATAAGAACGGAGTATAACATCTGTAGCTTTCTTGAATCGCTGTTTCATTGCATCAGAATATTCAGTTGAATTTAATATCGGATACTTGTCCAACAATGGAGTGGCATACAGGATCACTTCATCCCAATCTTTTGTCCAAAATGCTAAACGTGTCAAATAAGCATTAGCTACATCCACTGTAAGAATATAATCATTATCGGTAACGTTGTAAGTCAAAGCCTTTTTAAACCCTTCCTTAATAAATGCAACTGTTTTTTCCAAATTGGAGCGTCCAATTTTCGCCTCCATATTAAATCCTTCAATCAATGTTAATCCTAATGAATCGGAAGCGGTACTCGGATTGTATGCGCTACAATACCTAATCAATAGATTGTAATAGCAGATACTTCTCAAGGTCCAAGCAGTTCCTAATAGCTTCTTCGCCAATTCAGATTCCGTATCGTCCATTTCTCCGATAATCATATTACAATCTTTGATAACGGAATAGTAATCAGGATATTTATCTTGATTACTATTTACCTTAAATCCAACAAATAAAGGTGTTCCGGTAGTACTACTGAATGCTAAAGAAGCATCTTGGTCGTCAGCATAGCTATCAAGCTCCAACACGTCTGCAGAATTGCCTACAATGGTATTTTCAGAACCTTTTTCTATCTTATCCAACCAATAGTGAATAATCGTGGAATAGTCTTCTGCCTTTTGAGGAATGACTTTACCTTTAGGTTGCACATTCAAATAATGAGAGCAACTTGCCAATAACAAGATACTCAGAAAAAATAGATATTTAATATTTTTCATTATGCTAGTCGATTAATAGTTGTTCTAATCAAAATTCTGCGTTCAATGTAAACGTAACCGAACGAGAAACAGGATAAGTTGCGCCAGGTGTTTCTGGATCCATCCCTTTGTAACCCGTAAATGTAAAGAAATTATTCAGAGAACAAGCGACATTCAATTTGGAAAGAGGTGTCTTTCTCAATAGTTTATTTGAGAATTCATACCCAAAGACAATATTTTTAATTCTTACATAAGTAAGATCAACAAGAAAAGCTCCTCTTGTAATCTCGGCGCTCATCGGGTTATAGTAACCAAAATTGTATCTAGTACCATAAACATTCCAAACACGAGGATAGCTTCCTGCCGTATTTGTCTTTGTCCACCGATCTATTGCAGTCTTCGGAGCATTGAGGTGCATGGCATATAAATCATTGCGGAATGTTTGAGTAGATTCTACAACCGTTCCGCTACTAGCGGAGTAAGAGGCAGGAGGATTGATGTAATCGAAATCTTTTGCATTAATAGAATAAACTCCGTTTACACTTACTCGTACTCCCTTATAAGCTAGCTTCACGTTGAATCCTCCTGTATAAGGAGCTTGTCCAGTTCCTAAGTAGAAACGATAGTTATCGGGTTTATTTAAATCAGTCGCTTTGTTGATAACGGCATCAGAGCGTAATTCAAAAGTATACAGTCCCGTTTCAGGGTCTATGCCTGATAGCTTTCCGCTATATATCGCATCAACAGGATAACCTTCCCAAAGGTCTCCGAGCGACATACTCTTATAAGTAGGTTTATATTTAACAACCTTATTGTTGTTCCATGCTAAATTAGCTGAAAGATCAAGGCTAAAATCACGTGTCTTAATAGGTGTGCCATTCAAGGTAAGTTCAATACCTTTATTTAGAATATCAGCCATATTGTACTTCTGGCTTGTGTAGCCGGTGGTAGAAAGAACTCGTGAATTAACAACCACATCCGAACTTTTTCTGTAATACATTTCAAAGAGACCGCTCAACCTATCTTTAAATAGACCAAAATCCAAAGCAGCTTTTAGATCATAAGTTTTTTCCCAACGTAGATTTGGATTAGGAGCACCCGCTACACGACCAATATGATAGATATTATTGTTTACATTACGATAATCGTCATAATAACTAATAACTAACTGAGGGTATACAGAGCGGTTGATATTTCCGGTATATCCACCAGAAAGTCGAAGAGTTAATCTATCTAATGTAGGCTTCAACGATTTCATAAAGTTCTCTTCGCTAATGACCCAAGCTGCACCTGCAGCGCCATTCGGATTAAATTGTTTATCACTACCGAAGTTCGAACTGCCGTCGGTACGAAAAGACAAGTTGAAAATATACTTATTTAACAAGTAGTAATCAACCGATGCATAAAAAGCTGCGTAACGTTGCTCGTCTGCCGTCTGACCAGATGAAGCATCAAGCGCACTCAAATATTGCTTTAACAAATCATAGCCCACTTGTGACGAGTTAGATGGCAAAGGAGTCGTATTGTTTTCTGTTATAGGATCGTACCCATAGCGTTTGCTATAAAGACCTTTAGACTTGGTCCCGCGCAACTCAGCGCCTGCCAATATCGAGAGCGAATTCTTATTCCCAAAATCAAGATTGTAAACAAAATGTCCACGGAGTAAATAGCTATCCATATCAGTTGCTGTTTGACGAATAACACCGTATTCCTTGTTCGACTTACTATCCACAGATAAACGATTTCTAAAGGCTGAAAGGGTTTGTGCACCCATCAAATCCGTTGTTTTGTTATTGCCATACGAGTAGGAAGCTAATCCGACAAATTTCAATTGGTTGGTGAACTGATACTCTAAACCTCCCCTTAATGTTGCATCAACACGTTTGTTGCGGCTCGACGTTTCGTTTAGTTCTCTCAACATATTGAATCCACAAGACGGAACCGATGGCCAACTTGTACTCGAATTATTATATATTCCTTCACTATAATATGTTTCATCTTTGCGATAACTACCATCATTGTTATATGGAGTTTCATACGGATTGGCAAAATAAGCATAATTGAAAGGATCTACACTACCTGTAAAAGGAGCTTTCGAATTAAGATAGGAGAAATTAATACCGAAGTCTAATTTGACGCGGGAGCTGGGCTGCATACTCAAATTAGTATTGAAGTTGTAACGATCACTATTGTTATTCTTTAACAAACCACCATCTCTAGTGTAACCCATACCCACATAATAAGTATATTTATCACTACCCCCACTCAATGAAAGGTGATGATTAGTAGAGATTGCATTTCTAAACAATTCATCATACCAATTTGTATTATTCTTCGACAACTGATCTAAGTAAGCTTCTTGTTGTGAAGCACTCCAACCTTGATAGTCTTTCTTGCCAGACCGAACCATCCCGACGATACCGATAATGGGAAACTTTGTTCCGTTTTTGTAGCCATCTGCAGAGAATTCATCCCATAAACCTTTCTCGTAAGCAATTTTTTCGGATGCATTCATTAAGCCCGCATCACGTTGTGGAGAGAAAATAATAGATAAATTTGCTCCATAATTAATGTGCATTTTTCCAGCTTTACCTTTTTTTGTAGTAACAACAATGACACCGTTAGAAGCTCTTGAACCATAGATTGCAGCAGCAGAAGCGTCTTTTAAGACCGTGATAGTCTCAATATCGTTCGGATTGATACCTGCCACTCCATCCATGAATAAATTATCAAAACTTCCAGAGTTGATTTCAGAAGTACTTGGAAGTCCGGGAGTGGAGTTTTGTAAAGGAACTCCATCGACAACCCACAGCGGTTCAGAGAATCCAGAGATTGTACTTGTACCTCTGATACGAATCTTCTGCGCACGTCCCGGCTGACCGTCTTGAGCAGATACTGCGACACCTGCAATCTGGCCTTGTAATAAAGCATCAATATCCGATTGCGGCTTGTTATTTAGTACATCACCCAAAACAACCCCAACCGAACCGGTCATCTTTTTAAAGGTTGTTTGCCGATAACCGGTCACTACTACCTGATCAATTTGATAGTCTGTTGCCTTCATTCGAATAATAAGATTACTCGTTTTAGAAGAGATACTAACTGTTTGATCTTCCATTCCAATATAAGTAAACAAAAGATTTTTGCCCTTTTCTGGGACATTTAAAGAAAATGCTCCATCAGTATTCGTTGTAGTCCCCACATTGAGAACTTCTTTTACTCGAATCGTAACACCAACTAAAGGCGAACCTGACTCATCAAGTACACGTCCAGTTATACGATGACCTATAGCAGCAAAAGTGAACAACGGGATAAAGAGCAAGGAAATAAAGAGATACAATTTGCTCATATTATTTATTGTTATTAGAGAAAAATAATGCTTTTTATATCATTTCCTCACAAAAATATGCGTTTTTACCTCTTTATACAAATATTAAAAGAATTAATATTAATATATTAACTTTTAGAGTATTTGTTTGCCCGTATTCACTCTAATATGAAAATAATCTTTAGAAATAACCTTATACTGTCTCATTTTTTTAATCATTTTGTCACATCAAAACAGCAATTTAAATCATTTAGAAATGTTTTTCTAAATAATATTAGTTTTATAAATCATAACAACCTGAATACTTTGCAAATAGCGATAAGAGTAACATATCTGGGTTCATCGACAAAAGTCTGGGGCCACACATCAGACTTATTAATAACACATCACATAAATAAAGTGTGACTTTCTAGCCTGTGGCATGAACAAAATCGTCGTATGTTAGTTCTTTCGGTGACGTCCTTAAGTTTTTCTGAAAACGTATGGACGTCAACAAATTTAGGTCCATACGTGGTTTTGGGTGGTAAGAGCTCACCGGTAAAAGTCGGGAATATGCATCAAATTCGATCTTCATATTAGCCTTTGCCACCTCCGTATGACACCATTATGCGCTATTCCACAGCATGTTAACGATACACCGTATACAACGCCAGCGAAAAAAGGTCCGAAAATCGGCCCTAGAGCATACTGTAGGCTCCTTATTTTCAGCGGACCTCTGCTTAGAACAAGTCTAAACGATGGCTTACAGATAGCTGAGGAAGCGTTTTGCAAATAAACGAGTATATCTCATTCATTGAGTACCTCGTGTCAGTTAGTCTCCCGATTTTTACTGATGAGCACGAGACGTACATTCTCATTAACGCAAGACTGCATTAGTCTAAAGTAGTGATGTTGGTGCCGTTTCTCAGAACGTTTTGGAAGGTGAATATTTGTCGGCATTCCGATACTATTTTAACCTCATCGACGTAGTAGTTATTGATACAAAATTTGAACCTTTGCTCTCGAAAAATGATAAGGACAAACATAAAAATTCATATGGACGAAACTAAAAGTTTATAAGGTAAGCGTCTCCGCGATTATGCGTTGTTATTAAAATAAAAAATACAATTCTTTATTTATGCGTCTTTTTTGTATCTGTCAGGAAGTAGTTCCCGATATTTTTCCAGTGGCGTGTTGGGCTGCCACTCGGTTGTTCTGTTGATGATATCGGTGAGATATTGGAACAGATTTATTCCATTCATGCGGCATGACAATGCCAGCGTGTAGAGTATGGCCCCCCTTTCGGCCCCTTTATGGCTGCCGAAAAACAGAGAGTTCCTTCTTGATATTGAAAAGTAACGGTTCATCCGCTCTACCGTATTATTGTCCAGGCTTGTCGCCCCGTGCTTGAAGATGTTCTCGATGGCCTCCCATTCATTTCTCAGATAGATGACCGCCGCGTATAGCTCACTTTTGGGAAGCAGGTCGGGACCTGATTCTATCCGGTCGAGGTGCGCCCTTATTTCTTCCAGGATCTCAGGAGCATATTCGTTTCGGAATCCGCGATTCTTCTCCTCCGTCCAGTTCTCTTCTCCGATTCGATGCTTGTGCTCTTGGTGATACAGCTTATTGATCAAGCCCACCATCTTTTTAGCTTCTTCATCGTCACCGCAATCAATAAATTTTCGTTTGACATGTTGCAGGCAAGCTATTCGGGTGATATGGGGATAACCCTCTTTTTGAAGTTTCCGATAGGGAGAGTAGCCGTCGCTCTGTATGACGCCTCTGTAGTCTTCCAACTCTCGCAGAATCACATCTTCCGACCGTGAACCGTCCTGGTAGAGTACATACAATAGCTTGCTCCTCATTCCGATGATTACCCACAGGTACCCTTTTCTGACTCCGCGACCCTTGCCGTTCTTCTCCCTGACGAGTATTTTGTAATACGTCTCATCGGCGGAGATATAATTATCCCGGAGAACGATTTGTCTGGTACACTTGTAGAGATTCTCCAACAACAGGGACGCTCTTTCGATCAGCTTATGGGCGGTAGGCTTTTTCAGAGTGAAGCCATGGCTTTCAAAATAACCGATGATTCGTTCCACCGGCACGGATTGTATGTAGCGAAGCTCCATCAGTCCGGCGATAAAGGA
>Ga0183101_1000942_pt1 | contig 33265 bp, 21 predicted proteins | sample Biomet3_FD_127790 | JGI IMG/M metagenome (GOLD analysis project Ga0183101, IMG submission 127790) | Microbial communities from bioreactor (seeded with sewage sludge) at LBNL, California, USA - Biofuel metagenome 3 | ecosystem: Engineered > Bioreactor > Anaerobic > Unclassified ...
AGGTTTCCTCACGAAGGTCGATGCTCATGCTGGTTGCTTGGACAGGGAAATCTTTCTTGATTTTAGCGACGGCATCATCGTTTTCAGCGCCGTTTTCCGAGACAATCAAAATATTAAAGCCTTGCTTAGCAAACTCCCGCGCTAAGCAATACCCCATCCCATTCGAACCGCCAGTAATCAGTGCGACGTGATTCATAAGTTTCTAAATCTTTTTTATTATAAATGAGCGCAGGGTAAAAGAAAGAAAAATCACGTGCTTCGCCTTAAGCTTAGTTTTCTTCGATTGTCTTCTCTTCTTTCGCTGGATATGCCCTTATTTCGGCCCGGTGATTGGGAAGGCCAGCCTCCGAGAGCCATTTACGGTAAACCGAATCCACGACACCATATTTCCTTGCCACTCCAGCGACGCCAAGCTTTCTAGCCTCACTCAAAAGTTTTTGAGGATCAGGTCTTTTAACCTTTCGGGCGGCAACAATTGCGCAATCATGGCAAAGTCCATGCTTGCACCAACGGGTCAAAGGTTTCCCACAAGAGAGACACGTTGGCGTTTCTGCTTTTAATGCAGGGAGATAACAATTCTTTTGTTCTGTGAGATTGAGGGAATGTTCCTTGACGTTTTTTCCTCTATTTCTACCCGAAAAAGTCGCGGTTTGACTATGGCAGTTGGGGCAAAGAAAACGAAGGTTCTCTAAGCGATTATCAAAATGGTCTCCGTTGATGTGATCGACTTCTAAAGACACTGGTTTTCCATTCCACTCTCCGGGATTACCGCAAACGGCACAACGGTATGGCAAAAGATGGTCGCGTAGAATCCGAGCCCGCGTGCTTTTTCCAGTTCGTGAAGTGCCTTTGGCAAAATACTCTTCTTTTGACATCGAACGAGCTAAACCTCCTATCTTTTGAGCTTTGGCCCATTGGCTTCTGCGAGGAAGATGAAGTTCATCACAACGGCTCGTTAATGAAAAATAAGTTCCACCACCGCAATAGGAAATTCCGAGGAAACGAGAAAACTCCTTCTGAGAATGAGAACGATAAAAAAGGCTAATAAATTCTTGGTCGCTTTTTTCGTAAACGATTGATCTTTTAATGATAAATCCTCCCCTTATAATTTTAACAAATTTCTGGAGAGGCGCGTATTCAAAAACACCACCAAAAAAGGAGGAATTTGAATTCCTCCTTGATTGTTCAACGTGGTGGCCCAGGCCGGGTTCGAACCGGCGACACCAGCCTTTTCAGGGCTGTGCTACTGCCAGCTGAGCTACCGGGCCACGTGTGATGATGGATTGGCGGACCATGGGGGATTCGAACCCCCGATCTTCTCCGTGACAGGGAGACATGTTAGACCGCTACACCAATGGTCCATCAGTCACGCCTAACTATTATCCACATCGCCCCTATGCTTTGCAAGTAGAAACTAACTCCTTTCTTCTTTCTAAGAAAGAAGGAGGACTTCAAAAAGGAAAAGAGCCCTCTTTGGGGAAGGGCTCTTTAGCAGCAAAGAAGATTAATAGTTGTTGGCTTTGAGTTCGAAGAAGCTCTGCGGATGTCCGCAAACCGGGCACTTGAGCGGAGCATACTTGCCAATAACGATGTGCCCGCAATTGCGGCACTTCCAGACACTGACATCGCTGCCAATGAACACGACGCCACCCTTGACGTTTTCAAGAAGTTTCTTGTAGCGCTCTTCGTGGGTCTTTTCAATCTTGGCCACCATCTCAAACTTATAAGCGATTTCGGTGAAGCCTTCTTCACGGGCGGTCTTGGCGAAGCCGGCATACATGTCGGTCCACTCATAATTCTCGCCCGCGGCGGCAGCGGCTAAGTTCTCAGCGGTTGTTCCGATATCACCATTCGGTTGGAGATATTTGAACCAGAGTTTCGCGTGCTCTTTTTCATTGTCAGCGGTCTCTTCGAAGATCGCGGCGATCTGTTCATAGCCTTCCTTGCGGGCCTTGCTTGCAAAATAGGTGTACTTGTTGCGGGCTTGGCTCTCGCCAGCGAAAGCGGCTTGAAGATTTGCTTCAGTTTTGGATCCTTTAAATTCCATATGTTTTAGGATTCCTCCTTGGTCTTCATTATAGTAGCGAGGGAAAAAGGTGCAAGAAGAACGCTTATAAGGCGTTGTATTCTTTTTTGAAGTTCTTGTAGAGGGTAAAAAGCTCTTGATGGGGCTCGTCCGGATAGGTTTTAGCGTATTCCGAAAAGTTCCATGGTTTCACGTTGATCACGTGCACCACCGGCGTCCAGACGAGGGCGTGGGTATAATGGCGAATCACCGTGTCATCGTGGAGAGTGACGTGATCGTTGTATTTGGTTTCAAGAATGACTTTTTTCGCTAGAGGGACCGCGTTGAGCGCCGTCTGATCGGGCATGAGCATCAATTTCGAATTAACCGCTTTCCGGGCTTTTTTGAAGCAACCATCTTGCCGGATTTGTTTGAGATTAAGGAGCATCACGCCGGTGTTGAATTTGGCTTTGAGGAAATAGCGGCTTTCGATTTGATCGGGGGCAATCGCGAAATCTTTGCCTTCTAAGGGCGTTCCGTAAAGCGAATGCAAAGAGGAGAGAATCACCGTGTCATAATCCAAATAGAGAACGATATCGGGCAACGAGGGAATCAAATCCATCAAGAGCCGCATAAAAGCGTAGGGCGTATAAAGGTTTTTGAGATTGACGGAATTTCCGAGTTCTTTAACGAAAAGATCGCTGCAATCAATGAAATAAACGCGAGAACCCTTTTGGTAAGTTTGAACCATCCCTTCCAAAAAAGACCGTTCCTTTTCTCCGAGGGAAGCATAGTGTTTTTTCTTATCGATAAAGGTACCGCTTAACAGATAGACGGCTAAGACTTCATTCGAATTCTCTTTTGCTAAAGAGAGAAGCGACATCATGATGCCCGAGAATGCGTGCAAATCCCCCACATAGGCAACGTTCATCATGGCTATTGTTTCTTCCCGGGATTTCGGTGCACCTTAGCCCATTTGGGCTTCATGATGACGCCCAAAGTATCGGCGATGCCATAGAAGACCATGAAGACGGGCGAAAGGAAGATGCCACTCCAATACCCTTTGAGGCTCTTCAGCCCGAGATGCTTTTTCGAGAGCATGAGGGCCAGCCAAGCTTGCAAAACATAAATGACATAGAAAGAAGCGATGACACCGACGATTCCCCAAAGTAACGTCCAAAGAATATCTTGAGAACGTCCCGCGGTAAGCAGATTGCCGCTAATTTCGTAGATGCCCCCAAGCCAATTGCCATTCGGAACGAAGGCATTGATCAAATGGCCCAAAATATAATAGATGTAATAGCACGGGTACCAGGTGCAGGCCATAAAGCCAATCGGAACGAAAGCCATTTGGAAGAACAAATCGATGAAGGAAATACGACCTGAAACAAAGAAATGCCCTGCAAATCGCCAGCCGATTTTCCAAAAGACATCATTGAGACCGTGTCCCATTCGGGAAACGCGGGCAAAGGTATCTTTGGCGTTAGAAGGCTGATCTTCATAGACGATGGCATCAGCGACGTAATGGATGCGGTGTTTGCCCATCATCCGTTTCATCGTGAATTCGGAATCATCGCTCATGGAGAGGGCATCCCAACCGCCGATCTCCTGAATGATTTTGGTCGATACGAGCATGCCAGCGCCCGTTAACATGCTGTCCATATGGCAGCGTTCGCGGAAATTGCAGGCAATTCGCGAATCGCGGATGTAATAAATCGCGCTGACCTTAGTCCAGTTATTCTGAGTGGGATTCGTCGAGCTTTCAAAAGGACGGCAGATGTCGCAGCCGAGCGAGAACGCATCGTTCATCCTTTTGAGGTAATCAGGGCAAGCATGGTTATCGGCATCGAAGCGAATGAAAGCATCATAAACGCCAGGATAATCCTTAAGGATTTCGTTCATCGCATACTGAACGGGGAACGCCGCCCTGTGGTGAGCGGGATCCGGGTCGCTATGGGTGTAGGTAATCGCCCCCGCCGCTTTCGCTTTGGCTTCGGTATCGTCAGTGCAGTTATCCGCGCAAACGAAGACGTCAAAACGGTCTTTCGGGTAGGTCTGCTGATCAAGCAAGCTCTTCACGGTCTCGCCGATGACGTCGCTTTCGTTGCGAGCAACAATCAAAACGGCCATCTTGTGATAATGGGTGGACTCTTTGAAATGCTTCGGGGGGAGCCAAATGAAAAGAATGTAGATCAGCTGAATGGCGAAGAGTACCGTCGAAATGGCACAGCAAATATAATTGATGATCTCGAGCGTCCTATAAAAGATTTCCATAAGGGATATTTTACCTAGTTTCCTCTAAAAAAGAAGCCCCCATAAAAGTCAGAGGCTTCCCTTCACTCCTTCGGGCGCGGACGATATTCGACGTATTCGACATTTTCGAGACTCGAAGCCGTATCTACCATGTAATTATAGACTGACTTTTGAAGATCTATCGCCCGTTCCGGAAGCGCTAAATCCGGGTTCGGATAGATCGGGGTGGAGATATGAATCACCACGCGGGGTGGGAGAAAGCGGAACACTTTGCGGTTCTCATAAGTGACGCAAGCAGCAACGACTGGCGCATTCAGCGCCGCGGGATAGGTGAAAGAGGCTGAACCAAAAGGGCGAATCCGCGTGCTATAAGGCCAAATATGAGCCTCAGGGAAAATGGTGATCGCGCAACCGCGTTTGTAATGATATTCGATAGCATCGATGAACATTTTCGTGTGCTCTGGGGTATCCGGCAAAGGCAAATTGCCCAGCATCATGATGAAATTCCGCAAGCCGAATAAGGAAACCGAATCATCGTTCGAGATGATGTAGTTCCGCCGAAGTTTGGAGATAAAACACTGGGGAAAGAAGCCATCGCCAATTTGCGTGTGGTTGCAGAAGATGAAGTAGCCTTTTAAGGGCAATTTCTTTAATTGTTTTCGGCCGACGACTTTCACGCCCCAGCCAATTTTGCTCACGACCCAAAGGATTGGTAGAGCCAAGGCGTAATAAATAAGGTAAGAAAAGAACTTCCAAAAAAAGTTTTTGTGGATGTATCTGAAGTGATTGCCGAGAGGTTTCCGCTTGATATGGGTGCCGGAAAACTCATCGTTCAATAAATCGTCATAATAGACTATCTTTTTCCGCCGAGCCATGCGTTAGTGATGATCTTTCTGGTGCTGGGCGATGACGTCTTTGAACATCATTTCCATCTCGTCCATGACCTTATCGTACTCGAATTGCTTCGAATATTCGACATACTTTTGCGAAAGGGGCTTTCGAATTTCCGGATGCTCATAGAAATAATCAATCCGTTCGGCCATCGCTTGAGCCGAGTTGGCCTTGAAGACACAGTGCTCATCCAAAGAGAAAGCGCTCATTGCCGAAGTTTTAGCCGCGTTAATGAGGGGAATGGCACCGCAAGTCTCAGCTTCAAGAAGCGACATGGATTCGATATCCACCGCGGAAGCGTGACCATAAAGATCGCAGGTATTCAAAAGGGTATTGAGTTCCGGGTGGTTAAGGAAAATCACTTCGGGAGTCTGCGATAAATGGCGGCGTTTCGCGTAACGAAGAATCTGTTTCTCGCGCGGTCCCTCTCCGCAAAGAACAAGCTGAATATCTTTCTCATGACGAGAGAGTGAAATCGCCTTCACAAGGAGCATTTGTTTCTTCTCTTTTGAGAGGCGCCCCACGCAAACGATGACGAATTTGCCGGCATACTTAGGTGAACGAACCGCCGAAGGATCATAATGGATCTCGCTCTTGATGCCATTAGAAATCACATAGCCTTTAGGCGAATGCCCGCTTTCTTTTTCGAAGACGCCTTTAATGAAAGCGCTCGGATAATGAATCGCATCGACATAGCGATAAAAATGATGGTAGAAATTCCGATATATCAGATTGTTCGCCAAAGGATCGTGGATGAGCCACAAAAGATGAGCGGTGACATTTTGAGCTTGAACATGGAAGCCAGCCGTAATGGGCTTATTGAGACGCCGAGCCACTTTAACGGCTCTCCGTCCGAGCGAAAACGGCATCATCACGTGAACGAGATCAGCATCACTGATCGCCGCGGTTAACGTCGCGGTATCCGCCTTGGCTAAGCAAACGCCATTGGCATCAACGATCTTTTGAAAAGGACCGAAGTTCAAGGACGGGACGACGTAATAGAATTCCATCCCTTTTTTCGAAGCGTCCGGGCAAACAATCCGCACCTGATGTCCGCGGGCTTGCATCGCCTTAATTAAATCGAGGGCGACGATTGTCGTCCCGTTATTGAGCGCGCCTAAAACATCGCAAATTACAGTGATGGTCATGATTTCACTTCCCCGGAAGTATCCGAAGCGAGGAAGGAAATGTTGGAGTCGCAAAGTTGGGCATCCCGAAGAAGCTTTTTCTTCAGATCCCGTTTTTCAAACGCTTGTTTATCGACGGCGTCCCAAATAAAGACCCAACTGGCGATCGAAAGGATTTGACTGGCGATATCAAAATATTCGGCTCCATAAATCCCCTCAGCGGTGAATTTATGATAGAAGCCGGTGAAAAGCGAAGTCAGAACAATGAGAAGAACTCCGACCAAATAAAGCCAGATAATCGAATGGTTGCAACGGAAAATCTCATGTCTCGTTTCATCGAAATCAAAACGGTAATTGCCTTTGAATTCTTTACTGATTTTTTCTTGGTCCATCGTTTTGCTCGGATCGACAAGAAAATCAATCGAGATCTGCGTCGAAACCCGAAGGTATTTCACCGAGGATTCCACATAGGAAAATAAAGCGGGCGAAAGATCGTGGCCCGAAGAAAACGCATCATAAACTTCAGCGCCATGGCGAAGATCCACCTCAATGTGGGCTCGGCCATCTTCTTTCATTAATTCGGCGGCGTAAGTCTCAACAAACTTATCTTGGGATAAGATGAGGGCTTTTACCCGCTCATTCGCATGTGCTAATTCATCACTCTTCTTGCTCATGGCCTGTATTCTAGGCGCAGGCGCGTCTACCCGCAAGAAAAAGGACTCTATTCTTGCTCTTCAAAAAAGAGAATCCGCTTTTTAGCGGAGCAAAGGCTCGTTGGGGCCGAAGTACTCGTATTGGGCCGAGCGAAGTAAGGTTATGCCGCAAACCAGCAAAAAAGTCCAGTCATAAGTGCGCAAAATCGTATAACCATATAAGCCAATCGCAGCAATCCAAATTCCAATCTCAACAATATAGGAAATCATCAAAGCCCACATCGGTCCATTTTTGCCGAACATTCGGGTGACCGGAAGAACAAAAGAGCTAAGAATTGCAAGGATATTAACGCTTAGGAGCACCAATAAGGTCGTGCGGGCGGCTGAGGATAATGCCACGTCTTTGACCATGAGCAAAAGAGCCAAATCAAACGCCACGGCGAAGATGCCGGTAAAGATGAAAGCAAACTCCGTGAAAAAATGCTCTTTGCGGAAGAGCATAATTAAAGCAAAAATCGAGGTGAGACTAAATAAGGTTCCCATTAAAACGAAGTACCAGAGATGAATCGGACTGCCCGAAAGGTAAAAATAAGTAGAGAGGGCAAGATAGCCTAAACCGCAAAGAAGCGAAAGCCCCGTCAAAACCCAAGCCAAAATCCGCGAAATCTTTTGCATTAAGGAATAATTTTCTTCCAGACTCATAGGTTTATTATCGTCCTTTCCTTCTACGCCAACAAGTCACGAAATCTTTGCCCCTTTTTTTTGGAGGATTTCGTTCTTTTTATACTCTGTCTAAAAAAATTAAAAAAGCCTCGAAGACTCGAGGCTTATTTACCGTTTGGTTGCGGGGGGTGGGCTTGAACCACCGGCCTTCAGGTTATGGGCCTGACGAGCTACCACTGCTCTACCCCGCGATAAATTGCGGCTTGACTATAATAGTCGCTTAATTCGCGGGGCGCAAGGGTTATGTAGGTTTGAATTAACGAAAGTCTTTTCGACATGGACTGAGAAACGAAACAAGTCCGATCCAGCGAAACTACATTTTGTTTGTTAGTTCATCAGAAAAAACGAGACCCTTCCCTCGCGTTCAATCTCCGTTAGCGGTTTTTGCGAGCGTCCCTTCTCCCTGAGCACGGCTAGGCGCCGATGCGGATTACGAAATCGATATTCCCGCGTCAATTCTGAAAAATGAATCCAATAAAAAAGGATTAAGCTCGGTTGCTCACCGATTGATAGGCCTAATCCAAACATTATGTTACTTCTTGCTTCTCGCCTTGTCAACGAGAGACCTTTGACTCTGACAAGAGGGTTAATGTTGAGTTTATCCCCATTTCAGGATTTATAAGGACACAAGGCTAACAGGGATTCACGAATCCCATAAGGCATAAAAAATGCCAGCCACACGGTCGCCGCTAAGGGCATCCGCGATCAAGCTGACCCGCTAGAATAACGAAGAGGGATGGAAAAATCAATAGTCTTGCCGGCCAAAGAGGGACGAATTCTAACTCCAGAGAAAAGGCGAACTCCTTTTTTGGAATAAAAAACGACCAAGCCCGGTTGACTGGCCGATTTGATCGCTTGGTCACCATTATCTTATCCGTCATTTCGGAGATTGTCAAAAAAAGAAAACCTTACGAAGAAATAAAAAACGACCAAGCCCGGTTGATTAGCCAATTTATTCGCTTGGTCATCTTTACTATATTGGTGATGAGGGCTTTCGTCAAATGGAAGAAGGCTAATAGAACGAATCACGACCCCAACGAATAATGAGGCTTTTTTGAAAACGAAGGGGGTTTTGCAGAAAAGAATGCCTTTTTGCAAGGGATAAACAAAAAGGAGGACCGAAATCCTCCTTTGAGTTCGTAGAACGGCTTAAGGAATGCTGTAGCCTGTTCCGCCAACATCGGCGGTCGAGCCTTGGGCGACGGTGGTGCCGTTGAGACTCACCGTATAGGTGGCGTTCAGAATATCGACATAGACGACGACGGTTGTCCCGCCCGAGGCCATCGTGATCGTATAAGCGGTAATGGCGGCCACGTTCGTTTCGTTGCCTTGCGCGTCCGTGGTTGCCGTTTGGCTAAAGGTGTAAGCGTAGGTGATTGCCCCGATCGTGGCGCCTTGGGCGAAGGTATACCAATACTGAAGATTAATTGCCGAAGGATTGGCAACGGGATCCGTGACGGTGATGCTCGAATCGTTGAAGGTGCTGGAATCGACCAAGTTGCCATTGCTATCGAGAATTTGAGTCGGATTGGTTGCCGTAGTCGATCCATCCGCGTATTGCTCGACGGTGATGGTGGGGGTGCTACTTCCCGCTTCTTTCGTTGAGGTGATGACCGTCCGAGTGGTTTTGTTTTCACTCAGGTTATAATCGATGTAGGTCATCCGCTTGATATAGGATTCGGCCGTGCTTTCCGGCGCATAAGCAGGCAAGGTAAGGCTACCTCCGCTCGTGGTTTGAGCCGTTAGGGTCATGGTATCGGCTTTGTATCCTGGCGAAAACGCAATGTTATCGGTGGTGATGGTCGTGGTCGAAAGATTTGTGCTGGTATCGATGGTTTTATTGAGGGCCAAAGTGCCATTGAAACTGCCGGCGGTAAGTGAGACGTTGACTGAGGAGAGCGGATCGACGCTTTCTTTGCTTTCCGTAGTCGGGATTGCCACGATTGCAATTCCTAAGGGATAAGAGAACGTGGTTTGTTTTTTGAGAATGTATTCTGTGATAATGGTCCGGCCTACCGGCTGGGCGTTGGCCGAGAGGTCAAGGTAAATCAGGTAAGCGCCGGTGCCAGAAGTGACCGAACCAAGGGCGTATTCGCCCGGGTTGGCTGGCACTTCGAAATAATACATCGCGTTTTGCAAAATCGGATGGTTGCTCGGGAGAACTTTGATCCAGTCCAGATCGAAAACCAAACTATAGTTGGTCGGCAAACTCGTGATGTAAGCGCCGCCATTATCATCGCTCCAATAGTTGCTCATACCGCTGAATTGGTAAATATAGCTCTTTGTCACCGATGTCTTGCCGTTGGTCACGACCCCGTAGACTTTCGAGATTTCTTGGATGCCGGTGATGGTCATGCTGCTATTGCGGAAAATTTTGTGGAGGGAAAAGAAGGAGTTGTTGCCACTGAAATAGGAGCCAGCGAAAAAGTTGATGTAACCTTGCTTGGGCATGTTGAAATCGATCGAATCACGGGGCATTTGGTACTTGGTGAAAGTGGTGGTCTCCGTGTCGGAACGTTTGATGGTGACCGAAGGCGCCTCAACCAAGTTGGTGGCATTGATGGTTGCATCCATGAAATGGAGGCCATAGACCGAGGATGAAGAGCTGAGAAGCGTATTGATTGCCTTGCGGGAGTTGGTGTATTTCTGCAAATCGAGGTTGGCGACGCTCATAGCCGTGTAGTTTGCGATTGATGTGCCCACCGATGTGTGATTGGAGTTGTAGCCATCCGTGATGCGACGAAACGGGTAGGGTTCGCTCGAAGAACCGGCTTGGTGGTGGTCGACGGTGAGAACTTCCAAATTGGAATTGCCGGTGGCACCATCATCAGCGACATAAGTCCCAGAGGCGATCGAAGAATCCAAGTTGCCCGAAACGTCATAGCTGGAAACCCGGATATCGCCGATCTTGTAGGGGAAAGCGCCGCTGGTGGTCGCCGAAGCGCCGCCGCTCACGATGTAGCCGCTATTGGTGTCGAGCGGCGCATAAGTCGTGGTGTCGGCATTGATCGGGAAGTAAGTGTCATTTGGCTTGAAGGAAGAACTTTCTTGGAAAATGGTAGACGATGTCGCTTGGAGGGTCGTCAGAACGATATTCGTCGAATAAGAAACGCTGGTTGTCCACTTGCTGCCGTTCCAATAAAGGTAGTAAGAAGAGTTATAAACAAAAGCACTGCCGGATTGCGACCAATAGTTTCGGACGGTGGTTGAAACGGCCAGTCCATTGCTTGTGCGGTAAAGATAATAGGCGCTGCTATTGACCATGGCAACGATGCCGCCTGTTCCCGAGGGATTGGTTAAAGACCAGCGGGTGGCATTGGTGGAAGAAGTTGTGAAGGTCACGCTCGTACCATCGAGTGAAAGATAATTGGTTCCGTCGGAGATGAGATATTGGCCGAGCACGGTTTTCGTCACGGTGGTGAAAAGTTTGTCGACGGCGGTGCCGTTGACGTTGATCGTCTGGCCGCCATAAAGATAAATGAAGTAATCGGAATCGCTGGAAGAGGTGTAACGGCTAAAGCAGAACGAGCCCTTGCTCGCATCGTAAGACTGTTTGAATGAGCCGCTGTAGTTCGTCGAAGAACTCGAAAGCAAAGTCGTGCCATCGGCGGCATAGAGGCGGGTTTCCGTCTCTTTGACTCCAGAAAGGGAAGTGGTGCTAGCCGAGCTGCGGATGCTCTTTAATCGGGTGAAAATCTTATCCATTTCGATACTGCCGCCTGCACCCAAGGTTGCGCCCGAAGCGACAGCAGAGAAATAAGCAGTACCCGTCTTGTCTGCCTCAATTGTGGTTAATTCTTTGTTGCGGTTCGCTTTGAAAGAAGGGGTGCAATAGCCCACGGAGCCATAGTCGGAGAGTTTGCTCGTGAAAGGCGTGGTGCCAGAACTGCCGGCATAAGCGGTTGCCCCGCTCACCGCGACGTCAATGGTGCTGTTGCTGACTCCCGAGGAGGCGATGGTGCCGTTGACATAGCCCGCCAGCATACCCACCAAAGTGGAACTTGCTTCCGTCTTAATCGTGGCCCCGTTAAGATAGAAATTTTGAATCTCATTGATTGAAGAATCGTAAGCTAAACCCGCGTTATTGACCGCAGTGCTTTCGCTGACGGTCGGGGCACTCGCGATAGGGCTTGAACTGGAATCGTTATAGGCATTGTTATAGTTGCCAACAACGCCCCAAAAACCGACGATGGAAACATTGCTAAGCGTAGTGACGGTCGCGGGCTTTCGGGTGATGGCATTATCGCCGATCGCGTTATCGGTCGTAACGGAAGAAATCACATGTCCATTGCCGTTGAAATTGCCGACAAAGGGGTTAAGAGTGGTACCAATCGGGGGCAAAACCCAGCCTGTCATGTCGAGGTCTTTGGATAGGACAAAATATTTTTGATCGAGAACGGAATCCGAGTTCTTGTCGACGTTAAAATAGCCAAGGTATTGAAGCCAGGCCAAGTTATAAAGGTGAATCGGGTCGGTGATGATGTAAGGGGCGGCGGAAGAACCATCGCCGCCAGCAAAATAGGCCGATGCCGTGTAACCCTTGCCCGTGCCTAAGTCGGCATAAGAGATTTCATTGAACCAGGCAAAAGAAGCGCTGAAAAGCGTGGCCATCATCAAGGTGACCCCGCTAGAGATTCCAAGTATTTTTTTCCACTTTTTCATTGCTTGTTCCTTAGACGTTTAGGAGAAAATTAAAATCGGCGAGATAAGAAATGTAGGTCGTGCCATCCCCCGAGGAGTTAGCCGCTCCGCTGATGGTGCTGATGGCGGGGTTGCCGATGTTGGCGGAGTAAATCTTCTCGATTTGTTCCGAGTCATAATCCAAAACAAAGTAGAAGGTCGAGACCGGACCGCTCAAAGAGGCGATCGCCTGAGTGGTCACGATTTCATCATTGGAAACAAAGGTCATTTTCTTGTGGTTTGGCGTGAGGGAATTGGCCAAGGTGACGGAATAATAATTCGTTTGGCTTTCATCGACGGCGCTGAAGGCATAGAAGCAGACGACACTCGAGAGCGAATTGCCACTCGTCGCCAGCGGGGTGATGACAGCGCCAGTGCTATCGGTTTTGCCCAAATAGGAAGTGGCACTCGAATAAGCTGAGACGTTGATGGTACTGGCGGAACGTCCATAATCGCTCAGTGTCACCTTGAAGAGCACGGCGTTGCCGTTTTGCTTGAGCAAGGAGTATTTGCCGAGGTCACGAACGGTTTCGGCCGTTTTCGAGAAGGCATAGACGCCCGTCTCAGTCGTTACGGTTGAATCGTAGGGGAAGACCTCGATCGTGTCGATCGTGCCTCTTTGGCCGACAACGAGGCTATTGAGAGTGACCTGGCTCACCCGATTGGTCGAAAACCAAGCGAAAGTCATCCAGCTGCTGCCAACGGTCGTCATTAAACAAGCCAAAAGGGCAATGACAGCTAAGGCCAGAGTGATATAGAATTCCGCTTTTTTCTTTTTGATTTCCGTTGCCATGGAAGTTTGTAAATCTAAACTTTGGCAACTGGCTGTCCCGGAAGGACCCTTTTAGCTTTGCGTCGCTAGATTGCTCTAGTTTTGCTTTTGACGAGTTCAGTATAATGGCTTTTTCGAAGAAATCAAAGCCAATTTTGTGAGAAAACGCTATCATAATTCTTTAAAAAATGACGATAAAATTAATGGCCAAAAAGAGTGTTAAGAAAGTCGAAAGAGAAATACGTTTTCAAGAAGAAAGCGGAAGCTGAGGTATGAGTCCTATTTTGGGAACAAAAGTAAAAGGGTCTTTTTCGTGAGAGCTCGATAATCTTCTTCTCATTTGGCCTTTGTGTCTCTTTAAAAAGAGAGGGACAAGATGCTCCGTCAGTTGGGCCCATCTTTTTTCCGAAGAAAAAAAGGCTATGATTAGGCCATGGAAATCCGTTATAGCGAAATTAAGGACATCCCCGCTATCCTCCTTCTTTACCAAAAGGCCCGTCAATTTATGCGGGAGCAGGGCAACCCCCATCAATGGGGCAAAGGCGCTCCGGATGAGATCAGTCTGAGAAAAGATTTGGCGTCAAAACGCTCTTATGTGGTGGTGGAAGACGAGCGAATCGTTGGGACGTTTGCCCTAGTGACTCCCGATCCGAACTACGCCTTCATCGAAGGGCGATGGCTCAATGAAGAACCCTATATGGCAGTTCATCGATTAGCGTCGATTCAGCCCGGTGTTGGCACCTTTATTCTGACGACGGTTTGTCAGCATTATCCTAACGTGAGGATCGACACGCACATCGACAATATCCCGATGCAGAACCTTTTAAAGAAACTCGGCTTTGCCCATTGCGGCGTGATTCACCTTTTGGACAAGGACAATTCGCCGCGTGAAGCCTATATGAAAGTCTCATCGCTTTAGATTGTGAGCGAAGAAGCATTTCGCTATAATAAGCAAGCCGCAAAATCCATTGATCCATTAGCGCAGGGGTTAGAGCGAGCGACTTATAATCGCTAGGTCCCAGGTTCAAACCCTGGATGGATCACCAGCACACGGAGGCGTACCCAAGCGGTTTAAGGGGTCGGTCTTGAAAACCGATAGTGGGGTTATGCTCCAGCTAGGGTTCGAATCCCTACGCCTCCGCCAATCGATAGTTATCCGAACTTTGTGGGCAACACGCATAGGGTTCGTCGTCCGCTTTAAAGTGTTCACAAACACGAAACGGAAATAACAAACCGCCTTCGGGCGGTTTTTTCATTCGAGCGGATGAGAGAAAAACAGAGATTTAATGAAGGAAGCAAAGAAAAGAGAAAAATCAGTTCACTTAAGCGGCCCTAGCCTTGTGAATGTCTAAAAATATTTAGACATTTGCCTTGAATGTCTATTTTTATGACTAAAATTAAGACATTGGAGGTATTTCGACATGAGCCATGACAAGCTGAGGGGCTCATCGCAAAAGATTCTGGAGATGGGAATTCCGGAGAGCGATTTTGTCGAATATAAAGCGACCGCCGAGCAAAAGGACAAGATCCTCAAAACGCTTGTTGCCTTTGCCAACAACCTGATGAACCGCCCTGAGAGGTACCTTTTCCTCGGTGTGGAGGAAGAGAAAAGAGCCGATGCCAAAGCCGTTCCTACAAGGCCGATCAAAGGATTCCTCAAAGAACAGATCGAGAATGTTGAGAATGCCATTAAGGCCTTCCTCCCTTTCATCACTCCAAACCCCCAATTCGATGTCACCCATGGCGAGCTTGACGGCGCCTTTTATGTCGTCGTCGGTTTTGCGAAAGAAAAGGGCGGCCCTTTTTCGGTGAATGAGAAGGGGCAGAAAGCGACCGGCCTCAAAATGGGCCGATACGTGCGCGTCGAGCGTGATTCCCGGCTTGCCAATTTTCAGGAGGAGTTTTTCCTGCTCAAGAAGTTTGCCGACTACCATTTCTCGGAGGAACCCTCAGAAAAGGGAACCATCGACGACCTTGACCTTTCCCTCATTCGAGAATACCTTCGCCTCACGAGCGATAGGGAAAACACCGCCGCCTTAGACAAAACATCCATCGCCGAGAAACTTTCTCTTCTCGATCCCGCTGACCCAACGAAAAGAAAAGTCCGTAACTTTGCTCTCTTGATGTTCTCCGCCCACCCCGAGGACATCATCCCGGGCGCCTATCTCGAGCTGATCCGGAAAAGCAGCGAAGAGGGTTCTTTGATGCAAGGAATCGATTTCAGGGGTCCTGTTTGGAAGCAGGTTAAGGCTGCGATGGACTACCTCTCAAGGGATGTGATTCGCTCCTTCACGATGAGACCTGAGAGTCAGATGGAGAGTCGAAAGGTATTCAATTACCCCTATGGCGCTATCGAGGAGCTTCTCACCAATGCAATCGTTCACAAGAATTATGAGACTCCGCGGACGGTCCAGTTCTACTTCTATCCGGAGAGCGTCGTCATTGTTAACTACAATCGGCCGCTCCCGCCGCTTAACGCGGTGTCGCTCAACAAAGAGACACGTTTCCCGGACCGCCAATACGAAAACCCGAGTCTAGCGGCGATGTTCAAGAGTCTTGACCTCATCGAGTCCTACGGCTCGGGGGTCGGCGAGGCCAAGCGCCAGTTGGCGGCGAATGGTTCTCCGGAGCTTTCTTACAAAGAATTCGGCGATGGCGTCGATATCACTTCCGTCACGGTCGAGGCGAGCCGGGAGTTTCTCGAACTGTCCGAGTCGGCCGGGAACGCCAAGCAAAACGCCGATTTGGATCCTAATGTCCAAGAAAATCAAGACATTGGGGGCGATAAATTAGACATTGGTGGAAAGAAATTAGACATTGAAGCCATTGTGAGGCATTCCGGCTATTCCAAGAAAACGGTTGCCTCCATTCTCCTTTTGCGCCGTGAGCTTGGCCACTCTCACTTCGGGAGGAGCGAAGTTGTGAGAATCCTCGGCTGCTCCCCAGCGACCGGCTCGAATTACATTGAGAAGATGCTCGACCTCTGCCTGTTGGATTCTGTCTTGGGGGAGGGAAAGGGGAAATACCGTTTCAAAGGCGCTTGATCTCGCGTTTATGGGGATGCTCGCCAGAGGATGGAGTCTAGTCTTTTTCAATTGAATCGTTCGGAGAGCGCCCAGGGATTGTCTCGACTCGAGGGAGTGCCCTAAGAAGAGAACGATATCGCCCAAAAGCGGGAACGGGATAAGGGGGCGGCGCATTTTGCGCCAACTCCGCTTCCGAAAAGTTCGAACAGTGGGAAACCCACATGGCGCCAAATTGCCTTGATTGGAAGAGAAAAAAGACGAAGACGGAGAAAAAAGTTCGGATAAGCGGCCGACAGCCCCGCCAATGATTAATTTCCGAACTTCGCTCGAAGCGGGGTTCGGTTTTCTTTTTGCGCTCTTTCGAGGGGTGGAATCGGTGCCTTGGCTTTTTTCCGAAGGGATTCGCGAAGAACGAGGGACTGTTTCCTCAAAAAGCGATGGGGGTGGTGGCTTGGTTTTTGCAACGGGATTAGTGGGCCTCATTTCCGTGAAAGAATGAGGGGAAAAACTCCATTGTTCTCCTTTTTAGGATTATTCGGTTATTGTTTTATCTTTGCCATAACCAAGGAGAAGGATACAGCAAGGTAAATCTTAATGGTGATTAATTTCTTCTGGATTAATTTCTTCTGGGGAATCTTTCTTGCGCCTACCCCCGCCCGCGTGTATAATTAATACGTCGAGAAAAGCAAAACCAGAATAATCTGGCGACGCAAAACTAAAAGGGTCCCTCGGGGACAGCCAGCTACCGCAAAAAAGCCAGATTCTTCTGACTTCACGCGGTATTTTTTATGAAAAGCAAGCAAGATATTCGAAAGCAAAAGCCGACTTGGATTCGTCTGGCCTCTTGCTTTTTTACGCTTTGCTCTTGCCCGTTTGCTCATTTGAACTTTGCTGGCGCGAAAGCGGCCTGGGGAAGGAATTGCTGATGAAAGAGCGGGAAAAATCCCTATTTTTCATTCATGCCTTTAGTCTCTTCGCGGCTTCGACGCTGACTTTGGCCGCTGGTTTTACCACGGCCCTATTTATTGCCAAGAGCAGCAACTCGGTTCAACTTCCGGGCACCGTCGGCCTCCGCAGCTATTTCCAGCGCGGCGATGGCAGCGAGGCTGACCCTTTCGTCATCGCCCGGCCCGCTCACTTTTACAACCTGACCCGTCTGCAGAATCTCGGCCTTTTGGGGAGCAAGTTCCATTTTACTTTGGGCTACGATGCCGATACTTCCACGGGCCACACCTACGATCCCTATGGGAAAAATTCCGGAACGAGCCTCGTTTTCTACCAGAGCGATTCTTCCGATGAAACTCAGAATTGGCTGGATATGTCGAGCCATCCGAATGTTTTGGCCATCGGCTCCGAAGGCTCGCCGTTCTACGGCATCTTCGATGGCAATGGCAAAGAGATCGACAACCTTTCGGTCCAAAGCGGTCCTGAGGATGTCGGCGTTTTTGGTTATACCTATTCGGGTTCGATTGTCCGTAACGTCTACCTCAATAATATCAGCGTGACCGATAACGGTTACGATTCAAACGTCGAGGGTTTGCCGACGCTATATGGCGATAACGTCAGCGTGACTCCCGATACGGGGAGCATGACTTATGTGAATTCGAGTTCGGCGGTCACGGAATTCACGGCGACCCCATCGACGAAAACCACGGATTTGGCCGGTCATTTCGACGTGACGCTGCCGATCAATTCGAGCATTGCCAACATTTCTTACCAGGTTCGCTCCTCGAGCGAGTATTTTACGGTTGGGACCGCCTCCAATGGTCACGTCTCGATCACGATCAATACGTCCACCGATACCACGGATACGACCGCTATCAATAACAACACCAGTTTTACTTCGGCGGCGGGGGCGATGCTGTCCACCCGTTTCTCGATCATCGCCCGTATTTATAAGGATGGCATTTATTATTCGAAAGTCTTGAGAACTTATGAAGTCGATTTGACGAACACCTTGGTCAGTGGCACCCCGAGCTATTCGATCTCGATGAGCGCGATGCTCGACTATGTCAACACCGTCGCCTCGGGCGAAACGGGCTATGTGAGCGATGCCAGTGAGTACGCCCATGGCGTCAACATCGGCTATCTGATCGGGCATTGCGATGGCTCGGTTTCGAGCTGTTACGTTTTCGGTGGCACGCTCCATCTCAATAATGGGGGCACGGGCATCACCGCGAAAGCCCAAGAAAGCGAAACCGGTCTCATCGGCGAAATCGGCCCGGCAATCGATAACGCCTTCACTCCGCAAAAAGCCTATGAAGTCAACGGCGATACCGGGGTCGTCAATTTCACTAAAATGTATAGCGATATTGCGGGGACCAACACCTTCACCAGCGTTTCTTCCGGTGCTTATTGGACTTATCCTGTTGTGGCAGGAACCGCCGATAAATATCTCTCCCTTTTGCGTCAAACCTATGCCAGTAGTTCGGCCTATGTCGGCAGCGCCGACAAGACGATTGATTTCTTGGGTCGCCGCATCGTCATCGATAGCAACCAGTTGGAGAAGGGGAACACGACCTACAATTATGGCCTCGGCGTTTTCTCGCTCGTGACCTCGGACTATCAAAGCGATAATAACTCCACCTTCACCCGTGGTCTTGGCGATTTCGCGGTTTCTCGCGGCACTTCTTTCAATGAATTCTATTACACGACCGCCGAATGGAAGAACGATTCTTCTTTAAGCAGTTATCCGGCGGGAGCGGGCTCTACGCCCCAAGAGCCGTGGTCGTATGCCATGACCTATAAAGCCAGCTCGGGTGCTTATAAAGGCTATAGCGTCTATAACCCGAACCACATCAATATGGGTTATTGGATTCCGAGTTACGTCAGCAGCTATACCTGGAACGCCTCGCGCGAAAAGAATTTTAACTATATTTTCCGCTGCCCCTTGCTTTCGGAAGCAACGATGGCGGGCAACGATTATTTCTACAATACGAATAGCCCGTTCTTACAGGCGTATTTCAACTACAAACTTGTCGATAAAACCGGCACCCATTTGACCTACGATAACGGAACCAATGCCGATTTTGGTGTCTTTATTAAGGATATTAGCAGCGCTGGTTTAGCTTCGAACATCACGAGTTTTGATTCTTCGCTCAAGATGTCGGCTCCGACCGCCGTTAGTGAAGATAACCACGATAACGATATGGTCCGTACTTTGACGACCGTCGATGAAGATACGACGGCGATGACGACGGCTTTTGGCAGCACCTTAGGCACGGCGATGGCCACCAAACTCAATGGCCAGCCTGCCCGCAGCATTGATTTCTCAATCAAGAGCGCCGGCGGCGCTAACGTCACCGTCATGGCGTCTTCGCCAAGCGGCAATGGTGGTTATGTCGGTGTCTATGATAAGAGCACCGTTTTGACTTCCAGCAACAATTACGTCGGGAGTTGGGCCAACCAGCGGCCGTCTTACGCGATGTATGTTCCTTACGCCAACACTATCGATGACATGGCCTACTTTAACTATTACCCGGTTTCAACCACGGTCGGGGGTACCACGAAAGCGGCCGGATCCACGGATACCGTCGCTACTTGGGGCGCCGCCGCTACAAACCGGCTCTATGCCCACACTTTCTTCCTACCCAAAGGCGATTACTTCCTCGGCTCGCCGAGCGGCAGCGTCTACATTTATTACGTCTGCGCTCAAGGTCAGGAAGGCGAAGGTAATACCGGACATCAGGCGACCGTTTTCAGTGCCTTGAACCAGATCAGCGATATCGATTTCATCGCTCGGAGTCCCAACGATGCCAATTTCGTTTTGGCCGATGATCGTTGCAATCTCTCCTTTGAAGCGAAATTCACTAGTGCCGCCGGAGATATCAGCGTTACCTCGTCGAAGAATGGCACGGTCAATTTGTCCACGATCAGCAAACCGGACAACCTTTCGAAGATTTTGATTTACAACAAATCGGGCTATCAAGTGAGCTTCAATAGCGAAACCTTCACTTCGGTTTTCAAGAAGTGGCCGGCGGCGTAAAGAAAAGGAGAAGCGAGCATGCGGATCTCATCACGTCAAAATCTGCTGACCCGAGCCTTCTTTGTTGGCGCCTGCTTTTTGCTGGGCGGTTGTGCGGCTTTGCCTTCCGCAAGTTTTTCTTCGCCTTTGATTCCGAATTCTTCCACTTCGGGACGGACGTGGCAAGATCGGCTGATGAATGAATATGTCGCCGATGGCAATGACGGCAATGGGTTGGCTTATTTTAAGAGTGACACGATTAATGCATCGACCAATAAATACGATGTGGCGGTGGCGGTGGGCACTTGCACTTTAGCGAGCGTCACGATCCCCGATACTTGGGATGGCAATCCGGTCGTGGGCATAAAAGAACAGGGATTTGCAGGGGATACTGCATTAACGAGCATCACTTTTCCAGCGACTACGACTTTCACGATGATCGGCAGCGAAGCCTTCGCGGATACCGGTCTATCTTCGGTGACGATTCCCGACTATGTGACGGAACTCAATCCGTCGGCCTTTCTTAGCTGCCAAGATTTGGGCTATGTCTATTTCTCCACTGGCAATCGATTAACCCAAATTGATGAATACTGTTTTGCCGATTGTTTTGCCCTCGAACGTTGCCGTTTACCGGAAGGTTTAACCACGGTTGGCTCTTCTTGTTTCCAAGGCGATTTGAATTTGATCCGAATGATTTTGCCTTCGACCCTCACGACCATTGGCGAAGGGGCGTTTATGGACTGCGCCCAGATGACTCTCGCATATTTTCCTTCGGCTGTCGCTAATGTTGGGGCTTATGCCTTCAAGGGTTGCGTCAAGGCTCAGGCTTATTTCAACGACGCTCAAACCCCCCAAGAAGCCAAAAGTGGCTTTGTCACAAATTGGGACTATGTGAGCGCCACCTACAAAATGAGTGGGGTTACGACCTATTTGAAAAAGTGGTATTCCAAACAAAATATCGGCTCGAACCGCGACTATATTTACATCAAGGATTCCTCAACGGGCGCCGCGGCCAACGACATCATCATCATCGCTTATGTCGGCAGCGATAACTCGCAAGACAATGCCTCGGTCAACTTGGACGAGAGCACCTTGCCCGAGCACGGCCCGATTCCTCAGAGCATCACCGATGATAACGATGTGGTGCATAATGTCGTCGGCATCGACCAATACGCCTTCCAAAATCACACGGAATTAGGAAATGTCGTCTTTGGCACTTCGACCGCGCCGTCGTTGATCAAAAGCATTAGCAACTACGCTTTTTTTGGCTGCGATAACCTCACCGAAATCGACTTCACCTATGCCACTTCCTTGAAGACCATCGGCTCTTATGCTTTCTTCCATGGCAGCACCGGTTATCCACAAGTGACTTCCTTAAGGATTCCCGCCTCGGTAACGACGATCGGCTATGAGGCTTTCGCTGGTTTTAACCAGTTAGAGAATCTTTCGTTCGTTGACGATACAACTTCGCCTTCCCAGCTTACCACGATTGGCGGCGCGGCGTTTCGCTGGGCGGGCAACGCCAAATATTTGACAAGTAATTTATCGACTTTGTCCACCTGCGATTTGGCTTTGCCCTGTAACAGGTTAACCACGATTACGAAAGAAGCTTTTCGACAATGCAATTGTTTTCGCAGTGTCACCTTTAAAGAGACGAAGACGGATTCCACTGTTTCAGCGGCTGCGACTCTCGACATCGGCCAAAATGCTTTCTATGATGATTTCCATCTCCAAAGTCTTGTTTTCTCGACTCACGTTACGCGTTTGCAATCCCAAGCCTTCCGCAACACTAATATTGGAATCAATTACGATGTTCCCATGATCCATTCGATTTACCTTCCAGAAGAGCTTACGACGATTGATAATGGCGTTTTTGATGGCCAATTCCGGGCTACGATTTATGCGGAGGTTAATTCCGCAACCCGGCCCAGCGGTTGGGGGACGACTTTCAATAGTACCAATTTGTCTTTGGGGACCCGAGAAGCTCCCAATTATGCCGACTCGAACGTTCTTCCAGTTTTTTATAACGTTGGCGATGGCGTTGGTCAAAGACATCTCATCCACAATAACGATGCGACGAATGGAACCTTCGATTTCCTTTCCGCCGCCGATTCGACTGGCACGGCCACGACGGGAACGGCCAGTTGTACCCGCTATTATTTCGATGGGCTGAATTCAACCACCTTAACGCCTACTGTCCCGGCGAGTCTGAGTGGGACTTATCTTGATGGTAGTGGCAATAGCGTCAACGTGACGTACACTGTGAAAACGATTGAGAAAAACGCCTTTTATTACTCGACAGTCAACAAAACGAGCACTTCTTCCTTAACTTCGGTCAAGTTACCAAGCGCCATTACGAGTTTGGGCGGCATTTCTTTCATGAACTGCCTTTATTTGTCCTCGGTCTCTTCCTATTCTGGAACAAATACTTATGCCAACCGGATGCCGCAAAGCTTGGCAACGATGGGACAGTTCGTTTTCTATAACGACCCGCTGACTACGGTGATTCTTCCTTCGACGATTGTCGAAATCGGGGAAGGAGCGTTCGGCACTTGCACGGGAATGACCTCGTTAACGATGATTAATTCCAGCGGCACCGTTGTCAACAATGGCAGTTATTACAGCTGTATCAACAACGTTCTTTATTATGGAACGAGCTCAGGAAACTACAGCGAAGTCGTCGGCTGTGCGACCACGGCGAATTTTGGCACGACATTAACGCTCGAAAGCGGAGTGACCAGCATCAATCCTTATGCGCTAGAAAACACGGATAAACTTAAAAATATCATTGTACCTTCAAGCCTCACGAGCATTGGTTCGACGGCCTTATATTCCGCCGGAGCCCTTGTCAGTTTCCGCTTTGCCGCGAACGGCAGTGGCGCTTTGAGTATTGGCGAAAACGCTTTGCAGAATTGCACGAGTCTCACCACAATGGAACTCCCCAATCGGACAACCTCAATTGGTGACAACGCTTTTAGCGGGGATAAAGTATTAGCCAATTTCCCGACCACAGCGACGCAAACGACTTTTACCACTGGAACGCTCGATATGAGCGGGATGAGTTCCTTTACGAGCCTCGGAGTCGGGGCATTCAATGGCTGCCTCGCGCTGAAGAATGTGACTTTGCCGGACGCCACCGGTTTTACAACCTTGAGTGAAAAAGCCTTCTATGGTTGCACGGGTCTTACCAGCATCAATTTAGGCACCCACCTGACGACGATTGGCACCAATGCCCTCGCTGGCGATACGGCCTTAGCCACGACTAGCATTCCGACATCGGTAACCAGCATCAATGCTTCGGCTTTCGATGGGGACAAGGGACTGACTTCGCTAACCTTTGGTGATGGCAGCGCGGCTAGTATCATCCGTGGCACTGGGGCCGGGACGTTGACGATCAATAAACAAGCCTTCCAAAACTGCACCAACGCGGCCTTTACCAAAATTGTGATTCCTTCAAACGCGGCGTTCGTTTTTGATAGCACTAACTACCCCTTTGCCGGTGATACCCAATTGACGATTTATCTCGGCTGCACCCTTGATAATTACACGACGGCGAATTATCCAGTCGGTTGGAACTACAAAGCGAACTCGTTAAGCTCGACCGCTTTGCCTTACAAACTTTATACCGCGACGAGCCCATCCGACACCAGCCATAGCTATTGGCACTACAATAGTAGCGGCGTCGTGACGGATTGGTAGATCATGATGGGGACGGAAAGAAGCGCAAAACATGAATTATTGGTTTAAGAAAAATCGGTGGGGGAAAGCACTCTTCGTCAGCGTGGCGCTTTTGCTTGGTTCCTGTGCGGCCCTTCCTTCGGCTGCGGCTTCTTCTCCGGCCTTAAGTTCGCCGAGCGTTTCGACCTCGGGCCGGACTTATCAAGACCGGATCATGAACGCCTATATCGCCGATGGCAATGACAGCAATGGCTTGGCTTATTTTAAGAGCGACACCGCCAACATGGATGGCACGTTCAACGTTTGTGTTTCTTTAGGAACATGCACTTCCGCCAGCATCACGATTCCAAATACTTGGAATAGCAATCCGGTCGTTGGCATAAAAGAGCAGGGATTTGCAGGGGATAATACGTTGACAAGCGTCACTTTGCCGACCGCTAGCACCTTTACCTGGATTGGCAGCGAAGCCTTTGCCGACACGAATATGACGACCTTGAACATTCCGGCTTCGGTCACGACCATCAATCCTTCGGCTTTCTTCAATTGCGCAAATTTGGCTTATCTTTATTTCTCTTCCGGTTCGGTTTTGACCACGATCGACGAATATGCCTTCGCCAATTGCGGGCTTTTGACCCAATGCCGGCTTCCGGCGTCTTTGGTGACGATTGGGGCTGCCGCTTTCCAGGGCGATTACAGCATCGTTCGAATGGTCTTGCCCAAGAACCTCACGACGATCGGCGCCGGCGCTTTTATCGATTGCACCCAGATGAACTTGACCTATTTCCCGCATAAAGTCACGACAGTGGGGGCTTACGCTTTCAAAGGCTGCTATAACACCCAGGCGTACTTTAGCGATAGCGATGCCAGCGGTCAGACCGCCTTTGCCACCAATTGGGACTATGTCGGGGCGAGCTACACCCTCAATAGCGGATCCGCCTTATTGAAGAAAAACTACAATAAGCCGAACCTCAACTACAATAGCGACTACATCTACATTCAAGCCGATCCCTCGATCACCGCTTCGAATTACGATGTCAACATCATCGCTTATGTCGGCACCGATAATTCGGCGACCGCCGGAAGCGTCAACCTCGATGCCTCGGGGCGTGGAGTCGTGCCGGCCACGATCGTCGATGTTGATGATTCGACGATTCAGCATAAGGTCATTGGCATCAATTCTTATGCCTTCCAGAATCACACCGAACTTGGCAATGTGGTTTTTGGTTCCAGCAGCGCTCCTTCCAACATTAAAACCATCAGTGCTTATGCTTTTCAGGGTTGCGACAACCTCAAAGTCTTGGATTTCAACTACGCGAGCAGTCTCGAGACGATTGGCGCTCATGCTTTTGAACATAGCAGTACCACGAGCAACATCACGGTCAGCAGTCTTTATATCCCTGCAAGCGTGACCGATATTGGGGCTTATGCCTTCACCGACTTTACCAAATTGACCAGTTTGGTCTTTCAAGACGAAGCCTCGACTACCCTTTATTCGCACCTCACTTCGATTGGGGATCATGCCTTCCTCAATGCCGGCAGCGCATCTTATACGGCCAATAGCCCTGCGACTTTCACTTTGACTTTGCCCTGTAACTACCTGGCCAACATTTGGAACAACGCCTTTGAAAACGCTCGCTTTATCAGCGATTTGGTTTTCTCTTCGACGAAGACCAACTCCGCCTTGGCTGATAGCGCAGTGGCCTCGCTTTATATTCGAAGCTCTGCCTTTTACAATTGCTACAGTTTGGCGAACGTCACGTTCTCGTCCCATGTGACCCGCTTAGGCAATAACGCTTTCCAAATTGATGGCCTCAATGCCAGCAATTGGCCTGGGGTTAAATCCTTTTATTTGCCCTCGACCATTACGACAATCGATGGTAACAGCACGTTCTATGGTCAAAACCGGGCGACGATCTATTGTGCGCCCGCAACTCGGCCTTCGACCTGGAACTCAGGCAACCGGATCAACAACACCGAGCTCACCGTCGGACTTTATCACAACGATGACTACGCCAATCACAACCAGCTCCCGATTTATTACAATGTCGGGAATGCAGTGGGACAACGCCATTTGATCCACTCGGTCGACGCGACGAATGGAACCTTTGATTTCTTGACGGTTGCCGATTCGACCGGTGCTTTGACGACTTCGACCGCGATCTGCAGCCGTTTCTACTATGCCGGATCGCATTCGACCACCTACACGCCGAAAGTCCCTGCCACCATCAGTGCCACTTATAACTCCGTGAACGTCACCTACACCATCAATGGCGTGGGCCAAGCGGCTTTCTATTATTCCACATCCGGCAACACGACCTCGATTACCAAAGTGACCTTGCCAAGCGCCATCGCTTCGTTTGACGATGTGGCATTCACCAATTGCAAATATCTGGTCGAAGTTTCTTCCTATAGTGGAACGACTTCGTATCAATATCGTTTGCCCCAATCCTTGACCACGATCGGCGCCTACATGTTCGCCCACGATCCCTTGGTGACCTTGGTGATCCCATCCACTTTGACCTCGATTGGTTCAACAATTTTCGAGGGCTGCACCAAACTGACATCGCTCACGATGATCAATTCTTCCGGAACGACGGTTGAAAATGGCACGGCTTATTCCTGCATTAGCAACATGATTTACATCGGTGCAACACCGACGGAACTCAATACGGGTGCTCTTGGCGCAACGATGGATTCGACCAATACGTTGGCGATTGCCGACGGCGTCACCAAGATCGATTCGTACGCTCTTCATAGCGATGTGGGCATCAAGCACATCACCGCCCCGGCGACGATGACAACGATCGATGCGTATTCCGTCCGTGATGTCGATAGTCTTTTGAGCTTCCGTTTCCGTAGCGGTGCCGATGGCGCCTTGACGCCGGCTCTCACGATTGGCAATTACGCTTTCGATAACTGCAACAAAATTACGACGATGGAAATGCCCGCACGTCTCACCAGTATTGGCGATATTGCTTTCTGGGGTAACTTCGCGCTTAAACACTTCCCAACGACTTCGACGCAAACCGTTGATGACACCTCAACAGATGGAGTCCTTGATCTTTCGGCCTGCACCAACCTTTCTTATATTGGCACCCAAGCTTTTGAACAATGCACTTCGATTAAAAGTGTCACGCTCCCCGATACGACGAAATTGACTACGTTAAACGGATCGGCTTTCATCAAATGCACCGGTCTTACGACGGTGAATTTGGGCAATCACCTCACTTCGCTAGGTGGTAGCTGTTTCAGTGGCTGCACCGCTCTCACGAGCGTCAATACTGGCACGGCGATGAAGACGCTAAGCGACAATGCCTTTAATGGCGATACTTCTTTGACCAGCCTCACTCTTGGCTCCGCCGTGACCTCGATTGGTGGCAGCTGTTTCCTCAACACCAAACTGGCTTCACTCACTCTTCCGACTTCCGTCACCTCGATAGGGGGTTCTGCCTTCAATGGCAATTCGGCGATGACCTCGATCACCTTTGGCGATGGGACCTCTAGCAGCATCATCGGCCGCAGTGGAACCTTGACGATCAACAATGGCGCTTTTGCCAACTGCACGAATTCCAGTTTATCGAAAATCGTGATTCCGGATAACGCCAAGTTCAACGCTCCTGGCACCGACTATGTCTTTGCCAAAGATTCGCAGTTGACCATTTATCTCGGCTGCACTTTGGCCAATTTTACGACCACCAACTATCCGACGGGCTGGAACTACCGTGACAACTCCTTAACCTCGACCGCTTTGCCTTATAAACTCTATTCGGCGACCCAGCCCACGGATACCAGCTATAGTTATTGGCATTATGTTGGTACGACGCCGACCGCTTGGTAAGAAAAAAAGCCCTTGGCGATTTCTTAGCTATCATCCCCAGTTTCACTCTTAGGGTTCCCCTAAGGGGGAACGGGGAGCTTTTCGGGGGAATAAAAGCATTGCGTTTTAGCCTATTTTGTGTAGAATTAAGGCGTCGAAAAAGTCGAGAAAAGCAAAACCAGAATAATCTGGCGACGCAAAGCTGAAGGGTCCTACGTGAGGATAGCCAGCTGCCACACTGAAAAAACTCTGTTTTTTAGCAAGGCAAATGGAATGAAGAAAAAGGTTGTTCTCTGGACAGGCTTATGGTCGCTCGTGGTTACCACCTTGGCGTTTGGGGCGGCGACTTTTGCGTGGATCAATTACCATCAGCCCCTTTCGGGAACCACCATCGTCAGCGGCGATATGGCTTTTAGCAACCTGACGACCGAAGTTTATCGTTATGATTATCCGACTTTCACCGGCACGGCCCTCACCGACTATACGGCGGATGGCACAGTCAGTAAGCATGTCGTCTCCGCCACCGATTATTCCTTTGCGATGAATAAATTCGATCCGACCTACATTCTCTTAGCCCACAATAATAGCACGGTCACCCAGGCCTACATTGGCGAGCTTTACACCAATTTGGTCCTCAAAATGAGCGCGACGTTGACCTATTCAACTCCAGTAGATTATAGCCTTTACCTCGAGCGGAATACTTCCTATGTCGCCAGTGTGGATACCAATGGCGTTCAGCATTATGGCATTTCGAATTATCTCAATTTCGTCGGTTTGGATTCGACGACCTTTGCGGGGCTGACCACCGATAAAACCGCCGATAACGATATCATTTATTACAAGACGAGGAATTACGCCTTAGCGGCGACGGGGACCACGTTCCCGACGACGAGTCCTTACGCCATCAATCTTTTGACGACCTCAATCACGGAACGACCCGTTGGCTCGACCAGCGTGACGGTTACCGTTTATTTGAACGTCGATTTCGATGCCACCTTAACCGCGCCGTTTTTCACCGCGGCTAAACTCGGCGACGATTTCATTCTCGACATGGATTACACCTTGGCCTGGAAAGCGGTGGAGGCGAGTTGATCATGGGGTTCCTTCGCGAACAAAAGAAAGACTTCCTTAGCGCTTTGGCGCTTGCTTTTCTTTTGGGGGTCATCCGATGAAAGACAAGCTTTATTATAAGAAAAAAGCCGCGATCCTCATCGCGATCTATTCTTTCGCCCTCTTAGCGATTGGCACCGGATCTTACGTCACGATGGCCTGGTTCACGAGTCAAAGGACGGCTCAGGTGAATTTCGCCTCTTTAAGCGTTTCCGAAGGCTTTAGCGTCAGCGCTCGTTATCTTTCTTATAACGCCAACACTGATGGGACCAATACCGTTTACAATGGCTATAAGCGAAATGAGATCACGACGTTGGATACGTCCTTTACCTATGCCGATAATTTCATCGCCATCACCGACACCTCGACGAGCGGTCCTTTAGGAAACCATTACTTCGCGCCGCTCTATGCGTCGACCTATTGCTTTGAGGTGACTTACGATGGAGGCAATATGGGTTTCAATGTGGCCCTCAATGCCTTTACTTCGCCCACTTCGAGCACGTGCTATAGCGATACCCTTTCGAGTTACGTTTCTTTATCCGAAGCGATTGAGGTTTATACGGGCTACTCCGACGGGACAGCGCTTGATAGCGATGCCAAAGCCTTCTTAGAAGCGACCACTGGCGATAGCGTGACTGACCGCTTTAGCCATACGGATGGCGGAGCGAGCGGAGTCGCCGAAAGCTGGAATACCGCATCCGGAATGAGCGTTCCGAGTGGGGGCAAGGCTTATTTCTTTGTCACCGTTTATTTCTCGAATGATCCTTCGACCTTCTATTCGGCCGTGAGCGGCAGCAGCGGTCATTATGTCCACGACACCACGAATGGCGATAGCAATGTCTATCAGGATCTCTCCATCACCTTCACCGATCTCGGCCTTAGCATGGCTTGAGGCAAAAAGTTTTTTCTTTTTTGATTGCATTTCCCTTTCTGACCCTCTACTTCAAAATAGCGGGGTTTTGCAAGGGATATTTTTAAAACGGAAACCCGCAAAAAATAGTTTTTGCTTTTTGGGAGCAATGCTTTCGCTATCCAAATGCCAAGAAGTTTGCTATCGTTATGGGCGTTCCAATCTTTGGGAACACCTCATTTATGATCGTTGAGAATCTTCGTGAATTGGATGCGTTCATGCGTATGCTTAAAAAATAACCAGCTTTGACTGAGCGCCGCCCGGGAAATACCCTTTCCGCATGGAGGTTTCGAAAAGGAACATGGAAGAAGAAACGCAGATCCGGCCGATCCCGGGGATCGCGGCGAGCCCGGCCCCGAGCGTCTACAGCCTTGAGTTCAAGCTGACGAAGCTGAGGGAATTCACCCAATCCGGCAAGTCGATGAAGCAGTTCGCCCTGGAGAACGGCATCCCCGACAAGACGTTCTGGTGCTGGGTCGAGAAAGCCAGGGAGGGCGGGATGGAGGGCATGCCGCCGAAGCTCCCCCAGCCGGAAAGGCCCGCCCTGCCGCCGGTCGACATCACAAAGGAGGTGAAAGGGGCCGGAAGGGGCAACAAGCCGGCGGGGCCAAAAGCCACCGCGAGGATCGGAGGGGCCAAGTTCACCTTCCCGGCGGACATGCTGATCGAGGTCATGAGGGAGCTGGCGAAGAATGATAAGGCTGAATGACGTCTCGAAGGCGATCCTTTACCCGGGGACCACCGACATGAGGCTCGGCATCTGGGGGCTGATGCGGATCGTCGGCGATCCGGAGCCCGGCTGCCTCTACGTTTTCTGCGGGTCGGGCATGTCGATGCTGAGGATGCTGCTCGTAGAAGGCGATTCGTATTCGCTTTATTCGAGGAAACTGAAGAGGAGGAAATACCTTTTCCCGGCCTCTGGAAGGCCGATGGAGACGGACGAGGAAAACATCGAGGCGATCATCGCCTGCGCGGCCTTGGCCATCAGGGCCGAAGCGGGCGGCGATCCGATAAGCCAGGCATCGATCTGAGGCGGGGGCCATCATCGGGAGGAAACATCCGATGGGCCCTTTCTTTTTTATGTTGAAAACCATGTCGGATGATGTCAACATTGCCTCATGGACAAAAGCAAGGTCAAGACCATCTCCAAACAAGAGTTCATGGCCCTGAGCGACGAGGAGAAATACGATCTCCTCCTGAAGTCGAGGGACATGATCGGCTCCCTCGAGGCGAGGATGTACGAGAAGCAGAAGGAGCTCGACGAGGCCGTCAGGAAAATCGAGTGCAAGACCTTCCGCGTCAAGAAAATGAGCTACGAGAGGTTCGTCGGCACGGACGAGCCGGGCCAGGGATCCGGGATAAACGAGGCCGAGGCCTTGTCTCACAGAGGAAGAAGAAGGGGCGGCAGGAACTTCGCCGGCCTGGATCTTGAGGGGCTGAGCCAACTCAACCCGGTAGTCAGCGTGGACCCCAGCAGTCTAGTTTGCCCCAAATGCGGGGCGGCCCTTCTGCGGATCGGCGAGGATGTCTCGTACAGGATATCCATCGAGCCCTCAAAAGTCTCCGTCATCAAATATGTGTACGGCAAATACACATGCCCCATCGATGGCGGCCTTTATGAAAAGCCGTCCTCGGGCCCGTTCGGGCATTCCCCGGCGACACCCTCCCTCGCGGCGGACGTGATCGCGAAGAAATTCGAATTGGGAGTCCCTTTGTACAGGTATTCGGCGAAGCTCGCCGCGGATGGGATCCCCCTCTCGCCGCAGGACCTCTCGAACGTGGTTCTGGCTTCGGCCGAATTGCTGAGGCCGATCCGCGACAGGATCGAGGGCGAGCTCAGGTCGACGAGATGCGGGGTCATAAACGCGGACGAGACCCCGATAAAAGTCATAGGGTCCGAGGAAGGGAGGAAGACCTCCTACATGTTCGTCTACGGCTCCTCGTGGTTCGAGCGCCCGATGCTGATCTACGATTTCTCGGAGAGCAGGAGGACCGACGCGACGGAGGATCTGCTCAGCGGGTTCTCCGGAACCGTCATCTGCGACTCCTACAAAGGCTATGACCGCCTCAAGGAGAAAGGCATCAAGCTCCAGCGGTGCTGGGCCCATTCCAGGAGAAGGTTCTACGACATCTGGAAGACCCTGACCGAAGAAGAGAAAGCCAAGTCGAGGTGCGGGCCCATCATCGAAAGGTTCGACGCGATCCTCTCCTTGGAGCGTTCGTGGCGGGAATCGCTGGTCACGCCCGACGAGATCAAGAGGAGGCGGAACTCCGAGGAATACCGGGGGATGCTCTCCGGCCTGGAGTCGGCGGCGACTTCCTTCGAGCCGGCGAAGGGATCCCCTTTGGCCGACGCGGTGGCCTATTTCAGGAACAATTGGGGCGACATGCGGACCTTCCTTTCGGACGGCCGCGTGGACCTCACGAACAACCTCGCCGAGCGGGCGGTCAAGCCGTTCGCCATCTGCCGGAGGAACTTCCTTTTCTGCAAGACCGCGAACGGGGCCGAGGCGGCGGCGGTCATCTTCACGGTCGTCCAGACCGCGAGGCTAAACAAGCTCAACGTCGAGAAATACCTGGCCTACGTCCTCGAGAGGATAGGCTCAGCCGATGCCTCGGAACTCATGCCTTGGTCGGACTCGCTGCCCGACGATCTGAAGGCCTCCTGAGTTTTCGCGAGGCCTCCTGAAAACTCCGGAGCCAAACAGACATATTGGTTTTCAAGCAAAAACAGGCCGAAAAGCCGTTTTATCGAAGGCACGGATATCTTTTAAGCATACGATTCTTCTCGTGTTTTTGGGCGTCCTGACTTTCTTGGCTTATCATAAAAAGTGATTTTTGTGCACACTGAACAATAATCCGAGGCTAAAAGAATCGTTGCAATAGCCCTTGCCCGCGCGTATAGTATTTCACGTGCGCACATCCGCACAGCGTGGAAGAGCCTTCTGACGAGGGCCCAATTACCACTGCATGATTGTTCAAAAGGAGGACAACATGGGAAAGAAAATCGTCAAAGTCCTGAAAATGGAACTCCCCGGCGGGGAAGCCCATCCGGGACCAAAGCTCGCTTCGGCGGGCGTCCAGATGGCCAAGTTCTGCACCGACTTCAATGCGAAGACGGCAGACCGCAAAGGCCAGAACGTGCCGGTGATCATCACCGCGTACGAAGACAAGTCGTATGACTTCGTGATCAAGACCACCCCGGCGGCGGACTTGATTCTCAAAGCCGCGAACTTGAAGAAAGGCTCGGGCAATCCGAAGAAGATTGTCGGCCACATCTCGCAAGCGCAGTGCGAGGAAATCGCGAAGTACAAGATGCCGGATCTTAACGCCAACGACATCGAAGCCGCGAAGAAGATCATCGAAGGCAGTGCCCGTCAGATGGGCATCACCGTCGACAAATAAGGAGGGCAATCACCATGAAAAAGAATGGCAAAAAGTACGAAGCTGCCCTCAAATTGATCGATACCACCAAACAGTATTCACTCGTTGAGGCGGCCGCTCTTCTCAAGAAGACCAGCGTCACCAAATTCGATTCGACCATCGATGTGAGCTTCAAGCTCAACGTCGATCCGACCCAAGCCGATCAGCTCATCCGCGGCACCTTGGTGCTCCCGCATGGCCACGGCAAAACGAAGAAAGTCCTCGCCCTCACG